>Ga0210242_100492_pt1 | contig 35117 bp, 28 predicted proteins | sample ChrtobMeP5a_16mM_FD_155445 | JGI IMG/M metagenome (GOLD analysis project Ga0210242, IMG submission 155445) | Chrysochromulina tobin associated microbial communities from unialgal haptophyte culture, Seattle, Washington, United States - P5a_16mM | ecosystem: Host-associated > Algae > Haptophytes >... | reverse complement strand
CGAGGTGGATGTCTGTGTTGATGGCGCCGAAAGCGAAAGCGCAAATGTATCTGGTCCCTAGCACGACAAACGCGGCGGAGCCGCTGACCAGGATCAGAATGCGCGCTTTGGGCGACGTCTCAGGAGATATGCGACACGTCACACAATTACGGATCTCGCTTCGCCAGATTTGGTAAGCACAGTATGCTTCTGTATATTCATGGGATGCATGCATGCAGGCACGTTGCACGCATGTTATAGTTTCACCCGCCCGCGGGCGCTCCGGGCTCGACAGTACGGGTCGAGGTGTTGCGCCTGCCGCCCTTAACGTTGTTCGCTCTGGAAGACAACCAATCTAGCGCAAGCGCTAGAACCCACCCAACTTGCAAATTGTTTCCTTCCTCCTGGCTCCTCCGATCGGGGAAGTGCTAAGTTATCATGTTTATCATGGGATATCGGTGACTCGCACGTGCCTGAGCGTGAGAGATAAAAATACGGGGCACACGGGTCACGCTGTGGCCATGCGCTGTGGCTGAGCGCCGCTTTATGAAGAAATGTATGCCATGTAGACGAGGGAACCGGAAATGTGTGAACGCAGAGTGAGAGTGTTCACATCAGACTGCGGGAGCGGAGACCCCGGCGGTGTGTGCACGCGCCGATGTGCTCTCGGGTGGCGCTTCTATCCGTTCACCAAGATTCTGCCCCCACAGCGGTTCGTACAGACTGCTGAGTCGTGTCTGTTGCCTCCACGCAATCGCGTGCATTAGTGCATCCCTAACGAGTAAGTTCGCTTCCACGAGCACGTCCGGTCTCACGTCACGCTGTTCTGGCACGCACATGTCCAATCGGGGCTCCTCTGCACAAACGACAAAATCAGTCGAGCTCGATGCCGAGTCCGTAGGCGGGATGATCCTTGGCGCACTGCTTGATCTGGGCCGGCGTGAGCTTGAGCTGTTCCCAGTCGGCGAGGAACCTACGAAGCACAGCGTCCGTCTTCTTGAACTCGGGGAACGGCCAAGGGTCCGAAAAGAGCCGTGGGTGCGCCGCGTAATACTTTTCAGTCAACTCATTGAGCTTCTCTCCCTGCGCCTGCTCCATCTCGAAGGCCTTGAGCTTCGCGTCGATGCCCTCGTCGGCCACCTCGAGCATCAATTCGATCTTCTGGTCGTCGGGACTCTCGCCCCCTTTCCCCTTGGCAGAGGAGAGCTTTCGTAACTCGTCCTTGAGCTTCTTCCGGCTCGGCTCGCTGAAGGGCTTGGCCGTCTCGTCCAGGATCACGTAGAACTGGCCCGGACGGTCTTGGCGTGCCGTGCGCCCTTTCCATTGGATCCACTCACGCTCATCCGGGATGGAGGTGGCGATCACGAGCATGCCGCCGTTGGCGTTCGCCTCCTTATCCACAACTTGAAAGTCGTGTCCACGCCCACCGAACTTGTCCGTGACGGTCACGCGGCAGCGAGAGTCGTTCACCCCGCCGATGCGCTTCGTCGCGTCGTCAATGATCGACTGCCACTCCTTCGCCATCGACTGGCCCTTCTCGTTGAATTGGGCAAAGCGTTGCACCTAACGATGAAGGCAAACATGGGTCATCGGAGGTCATCAGTGGCAATCAGAGGTGAGAATCTCGTTGAACTGGGCAAAGTGTTGCACCTCGTCCTTGGGGATACCGAGCTCATTCCTCTGCAGCGCATCGAACACCTGATTAAGTTGCGTGCCGCCCGTGGTGATGATGAGAACGGGTACTTTCTTGAAGTAGTCCGCAGCCAACTGCACCACGCGCTTGATCTGCGCCTCCTCGCCCTCATGCAGCTCGACGCCGTGGTTGGTCACCTCCTTGCGCGCGTTGCCTGAGCACGTGTCGAGGAATCGAGGCACATCGAATTTGATGCAGTGGTACGTCTTGGTCAGGTAATTGAGCTCCGCCTTGCCGCCGACAGAGCCGGTAAGACCGAAGATGCCCTTGTACCTGCACTCCGAGGCCATCCGACGCGAACAGACGCGAGCAGACGCGAGCACCAGAGACCATCAGAGACCATCAAAGGCCATCAGAGGCCCTCAGAGACCATCAGAGGCCATCAGAGCACATCAGAGCACATCAGAGGTGCCCTCGTACTTGTTGAAGACGTACGGCGTGCACACGCACGCATGTCGTGTCTCGCTGAACGGCTCGATGTCGCACAGAGCGTAGTTGAGGTAGATCAGCCACGGCGAGGTGAGCGACACCTTGGGCACATTGCCCTGCTCATCGAGCTGAATGACGCGCTTCTTGCCGGCGCTCTCGATGATGCGATAATGCTTCCCCTCTACCGTCTTCTTCTCACAGTGGTCCTTGACGGCCATCGAGAATCGCCAATGCTCGTTGTCAACGCCCTCGGGCTTCGTGCTGCCGCCCGACTTGAGCACCTTATAAGAATCGATCATTTGGGCGGACAGGTCCACATCGCGCTTGACGTACAGCGCATTCGGCCGCTCATTGACGATCAGATCGTCCACCTGATGAGGGGTGCAATCAAGGATGTGGTCCACCTGATCAGGGGGCGAATTGCGGCCAGGAGTGGCTATCACCACACGCGAGTGGCTATCACCCACGATGAGCACAGCAATCAGCAGCCATACTCCGCCGCCATCAGCCGCCATCAGCCGCCATCAGCCGCCATCAGCGCACCTCGTCGACGATGAGCACCGTGTGCCCGAGGTCTTCGTTGATCTTGCCCTCGACGAGGATCTGCAAGAATCTTCGATTGATGCCGTCCTTGAGGCAATACACGATCTTCGAGTCCATGTCGTTCAGGTCGCACCCGCTCTTGATACCAAACTTGTCGTACAAGGGCTTGTTCTGCGCATAATCGCGCTGGAGCAGCCCGGCGTTGTTCTCGAGCACGTGCACACGTAGCCCATGGAGTTTGACCATCAAGAGGGCGAGCATCGCGATCACGATCGACTTGCCCTCGCCTGTCGAGAGCTGCGCCACGAAGGCCTTCAGGCTGAGCTTCGACTTCTTCTTTGCGTCCTTCGCGTCCTTCGCGTCCCCACCTTTGAGGTGGAAGTCGTAGAACTTGGACATCATGAGCACGGTAAGGGCCTGCGTGTGATGCGGCGTGAGTGGAGGGTACTTCTTCTCAACCATGAGCTCCATCCATTTGGTCGTGATCTCGGTGATTATCTGCATGTCCGGCTTGAGGGCGCGGCTCTCGCGCGCCTGATGAGGGGGGCAATCAGAGGCGATTATCAGCGATCGGGGGCATATCAGAGGCGATCTGGGGCATATCAGAGGCGATCAGAGGCACACCAGAGGCGATCCGGGGCATATCAGAGGCGATCAGCGCGCACCTTGGATCTCGACACAAGCTCGACGAGCTCCTCGGGATGGTTGAGGAAATCAATCTCGGCGAGCCTCTCGGGGTCGTAGATGCCCGTGTTCCCATATGCAGCCAGTGTTTCCTGCACCAGGTTCGTCATGATGGCTTTCGTCTCGCTCGAATACGTCTTCTTGCCTATCGCCTCGGTGAACTTCTGCTTCGCGATGGGCAGGCTTTCTCTGAACATGTACCTGCAATCGGACGCAATCAAGCGTCGATCGGATGCAATCGAGGGTCCATCGGACACAATCGAGGGTCCAAGGCGACATACTTGACCATGAAGGCAATGTTGGTAGCTTCCTTGAAGAGACCTTTCCACTCTGCAGGCGCGCGGTCGATCACATACGACTGGAGCAACGTGGTCATCGACTTCTTGCACAGCTCCATCCCCTCCTCCGAGACAGAGATGATCGTCTGTACCCCGTTGGCTGCCACGTCAGAGAGGACGGTCAGGTCAATCTCGCCGAAGTCGTCTGGCCGTTGGAGCGATCGTGCCTCGAGCGCCTGACGAGGGAGGCAATCAAGCGGCAACCATAGGTCATCAGCGGGCCTATCAACTGATGAGGGAGGCAATCAGTGGCCACGAGTGGCCATCATCAAGCACCTCGATGATTGTGAGTAGGAACTGCTGCTGGTCCTCGTTGCGCTCGAGCTGATCGAGTACCTCTACGGTCCGGCGCCCAATCTCCGCCACCGAGCCCCCGCGGTGCGCAGAGAGCCGAAGCAGCAGTGCGAGCATACGCGGGTACAGACGGATCTCGTGCCCGTCTTTCCCAATCATAGCTGCCTTGTTCATGACCTTGTAGTCAGCGTCGATGCGGGCGCGCGTGCACAGCGGCATGACCGCACCCGTCCAGAAAAAGTGCGCCTTGACGAAATCGTCCGACTCGGCGATCAGCTTGCCAAAATGGGGATCGATCTGCCCCTGCAGCAACAGCGCATTGAAGCGCGAGCGCGGCGCCGTGCCGAGCGGCAGATGCGTCTCGAAGACGAGCGGGACGAGCTCCCCGAAGGCCTGCACACCGATCAGTACGCCGATCAGTACCATCAGTCATCAACGCACCGCCCACTCGCGCTACCTCTTGATGACGAGCCGCAATCAGAGGCAATCAAAGGCAACCATCAACGCACCGTCCACTCGCTCGGCCTCTTGATGAAAAGCTGCGCGAGCGTCGTGATGATCGCCTCATCGCGCCGCAGGTCGGCGCGTACGGCGGGCACTGCCGCGCTGGAGGCCGCGCTGGAGGCAGATCCGGAGCTCGCCGCCCCGCCCACCACGGCGTTCAACGTCCCGCCCACCACGGCGTTCATGGACCCGCCCACCTCGTCGGCGGCGGTGGCCTCGGTGGGCGTGGGTGCGCACGTCCCGGGCGTCGTCCCGGGCGTGTCGGCATGCCCGATGTAGCCTTCCTTCTTTGCAGCGACGAGGCGAGGACGGAAGTAGGCGGCGTACCTGCAATCAGTGGCAATCAGAGGCCATCAGAGGCCATCAGAGGCCATCAGAGGCCATCAGAGGCCATCAGAGGCCATCAGAGGCCATCAGAGGCCATCAGAGGCCATCAGAGGCCATCAGAGGCCATCAGAGGCCATCAGATTCAAGAGCAGCTCGCCCACCTCGGCCGCGCCCTCGGGCACGCCGTCGTCTGCCAGGCCCTCGGTCGCGTCGTGGTGGGCGCCTATGAGCTCGGTCGAGCCGTGGTGGGCGTCTAGGGGCTCGAGCGAAGGCCGTCTTGATCGGCGCCGGGAGGGCGTCAGGCGCGCCTCGAGGAGCGCCTCCGGCACGGATTCGTCAATGGCCTCCCTTGTCAGCGCGACGCTGTCGAAGCGCTCCTGGTATAAAATGTCCTCTGCGATCGCGTTGACCGTCTTCTGCATCTCCTCAGCCGACAGCCAACCCGCCGGCTGGCGGCTAGGCGGCTCCGAGGACAGCGCCGTGTTGGGCGCGAGCGTCGCGGCCGCCTCGAGCAGCTGCCCCATGTCCTCTGCGCCCAAGACGGCGCGTGCCCCTGCACTGCGCATGCCCAACACGGCGCCGCGTGCGTGGAGCGCCTCGACGCGCGTGAGCTCGAGCTGCCGAGATTTGAGCTCGAGCTCGAGCTGCCGACGCTCGTGCGCCGCCTGGCGTGCCGCACGGTGCAGCTCTGCGGCGAAGGCGGCGAGCTCCGCTGCCATCACCTCGCGCGCATTCGTGGCGGTCGTCGTCGTCGTATGCGTCGCCGCGGACCGCACCACCCGCGCAAACGTGGGCGTCGAGGGCGGCGACACGGACAAAGGCGTCGACGCTGCGGAGGCGCTCGTACGTGCCGACGAGTTGCGCTCGAGAGAGGGGCGTCGCCTCATTGACGAATCCCTCGCGCGAGGCTCGGCTGAGGGCAGGCTCGCCGACAAGGGCGTCGCTGACGATCGGTTGGGCTCCGACTGTGTACGGCGCCGACTGCTGTGCGGAACCGACTGTACGAGGGCGCTCTCGTACGGAAGGTCCCACGCGACGATCTGGTCGAGCGAGGGCACCGGGAATCGGACCCGGTGCAACGAGCGGCTCATGCCGCCGGCAGCGACCGGAAGTGGAAGCGAGACGCCGGGCTTTTTGACGAGGGGCGCTTCGATTCCCTGCTCGCTTTCTTCTGTGGGATCCCAATCGACTGGCTCGAGCTTCCAATGGTGGCCTAAAGTCGCCCTTGGTAGATGTGTTCAAGGGGCTGGGAGTCCCTTGGCCTGTTTGCGATTTTTTCCTTTTTTAGAAGGGGGGCTCGCAATAATGCTGGCCGAGTGCAGGGACGATGACGAGTCGGTTGACGGCAGCGTCCGCGAGTGCGGCACACCCGGCTGTTGTCTGCCCGATCACCATTGCGGCTTGTGCGAGACCGAGATGCGCTCGGGCAAGCGCCAGCGCAGCCCCGCTTCCGTGGCCCCGCCACGGCGCTTGCAAACATTCCTCAGCCCAACGACCAGACAGCAGCCGTCGAACAACCGGTCAAAGATGGCGTCTTCCATGGCGGCGGCTGCCACCACCGCGGCGCCTCGGCCGACGCACGTGGCGGTAGTCGAAAGGCTCCTGGCATGCATGCCGATTGCCTCCGGCGGGCGCAAGTTCGCGGTGCGATGGATGGGCAAGGGCGAGGCTCACGACTCATGGGCACGTGAGGTGGACATCGCGCCGTCGTTCGTGCGCGCTTTCGACGAAGCCGAGCTGTGGAAGGCACCCTGGAGCCGCGGAGCTCTATATCTGGTCGACAGCTGCCTGCAGCACCGAGCCCTCGCAGGGCAGCCACCTCAGACCCTCGTACGCTGGCTTGGCTACGGTCACTCATGGGACCGTTGGGTGGACGACGCCGCGCTGATACCCCCCAGTCCGCGCCTGGCACAACCGACGGTGGCGGCAGATGGGCGCGCGCCGAGTTGGGCGCCGAGTGCTCCGACGGCGCCGCCGCCGCTGCCACGGTCGATGACGTCAGCGCCGCCGGCACCACCATCGGCCGCGGCCGCGCCACCTGTCGTTGGTGCCACCGGTGCTTCGTACGCCGCGCCCCTTGATTTCGTGAACCTCGCGGGCATGGCCGCGGTGCGCGCGCAGCTCGTGATCTCGAGGCTCGAGCCATACACCGAGCTCTTCGCCGAGCTCGGCTACGATGATCTCGAGTATCTCGCCGAGCTCCCTGAGCCCGAGCTCATGCGCATCTTCCGCGAGCAGATTCGCATGAAGCCCGGGCACGCGGCGCGCTTCGCCAGCCACTTGAAGCAGCGCGGTCCAGGCGCCGAGCGAGTATCCCCGCCGCAGACGTGTCAGCGGTGAAGGGGTTCACGTTCAGTCTTTACCCCTCACGCATGCTGTGAAGAGCGGGCATCGACCGGAGAGCGCTGTGGTGAGCGCCGAGCGGAGGCCCAAGGCAGCGCACCCGCTCGCTGAGACGTCAGGCCGGAGGGGCGCGATAACGCACGCGGTACGCCTTTTAAGGTACGCCCGAAAGCCGAAACCGACGAGCCGTGTACGCGACGGTCAGTCGGGGCGGGGGCCGGCGCGGGCCGCGCCCCGGGCCCCGCGCTCGCTCGCGGCCGCGGCGCGGCGGGCGCCCCCGGGGGAGCGGGGGTCCTTCCGGTGGAAGCTGGAACGTCCGGCTGTGCGGTGTGTGGAAGCGCTGGATTTGCAACATGATTTGCAAGCCCAATTACTTTATCACTTCCCCATTTGACCTGACCGCAGCACACGGCACGCAGAACGTCTCTCGCTCGCCAAGCATCGTCATTTTGCCACGTCGATCACAGTCACCGAGCCTGGGTCACATCATCGTCGTCCTGGTGTCATCAGACAATTTCACTGCTTGGTCGTCGACGTCGGGTTCGTCCTGCGCGCGCTCGCGGGCGCCTGACTCGGGAGCACGAGGATCTGTGCGACGTTGCATGCCCAAGGCACGAGGCAGAAAGGGAAGGCGAAGTTGACGAGCCCAATCACACCGAGGTACGCGCAGTCGATGGCCACGAGTTGCTTGAGAGCATTCGAGTCTGAGTAGCACGTCACCTCGCTCTCGCCCGCGAGCTTGAGCGCCTGAGCCTTGAGCCATGGCGCGTACTCGAAGGCGGCGACGAGGATGAGGGCGCCCAGCGCGGCGCGCGCGCCCACGTGCGCGGCGAGCTCACGGCAGACTGAAGGCGTCACGTCCTGGTACCAGCCACGAAAGTAGCCGCGCGCACCGCCGTAGAGGGCACCAAGCGTGGCCGCGCTCGCCATGGAGATGTAGGGGGTGTACTGCTCGAGGTACGTGAGGGCGTTCGAGGGCTGGTAGGCCTCGAGCACCCGCAAGCTGCCGCGCACCGCCTCGAGCTCGGCCGAGCGCACGCGCGACGAGATCTCCATCTCGGACTCGCCGCTCTGCACCCCCGCCCGTTGCCAGACGTTCTTGGGGCGCTGGGCCGCGCCGACCGCGCGCGTCTCTCGCATAAGCGCCGTTTCGAGCGCGCGCCCCTGCCCGAGGAGTGATGAGGAACGCAATCAGAGGCCATCAGAGGCCGTCAGAGGCCATCAGAGGCCGTCAGAGGCCCTCAAGAGGCCCTCAAGAGGCCCTCAGAGGCCCTCAGCGCACCTGCTCGAGGAGCTCGGCGCGCCGCAACACGAACTGGTTGAAGAGGCGGTGCGCGAGCAGCTGGTTGATCACCGAGCTCTCCAGCTTACTCGGGCGCAGCGGGCTCCCTTCTAGCAACTCATACGTGCGCAGCACGCCACCTGACGAAAGCAAGCTGCGCGTGTCCGACTGCCAGAGCATCTGGAGGCCCTCGAGACCGTACTGCGCGTAGAGCGGCGCCTTCTCGCCGGGGGGCATCATCCAGCTAAAGTCGGCCACGGCGAGCCCCTCCGCCTTGAGCTCGGGCAGCGCCGCCACCTTCGCCATCACCACGCACGCGTTGACGACCACGTCGTCGTGCTGGTCGCGCGGCAACGTCTTGTAGATCTGCACGATCTCGTTGACGCGCCGGAGCGCGCCCTTCCGGTCGCAGATGGCACGCGTGAACGCGGGCGAGAACTCCGCCGGGGGCGTGAGCAGCGAGAGCGCCACCGCCGCGTTCACGTCGTCGTTGAGCGCGGTCGTGCACAGCCACTCCATGTCCTTCGTCTGGCTGAACTTGCATGCGACCGACTCGAAGAGCATGCCGAGCGTGCCCGCGACATACGGCCACAAGTGGTGGAACAGCTGCGTGGGCGTCGGGTTTTTGGTCGGGTCCGTGTTCACGTCCACCTTTTCTGCGAGCGACTGGATGCGGCCTTCGTCGGCCGCGACCCATGAGCCCGCATAGACGCCCGCGAAGAAGAGCGGCGCGATGATGTCGCGCCGCGGCAGTGCCTCGTCGAAGCCGTCCGTCCGCTTGCTAAACCGCCGCACCGGCTGCGACCGGCACAACGACGCCGGCCGCCGGAGCGCCGTCGACACGGCTGCGCGAAGCATCTTCTGAAGCGCGCGCGCGCGATCAACCAGCTAAAGTCGACGTGGGGGGGCGGGCGGGCGGGCGGGCGCAAACGGATAAATGAAGTCAAGCCTGCTCGCAACTAGACCACTTTTCACGCTGTTCGTTTCACTTCATCGGCAAGGCCGAACATGCTGAGAATCGCGATCGCGGCCGCGGCCGCTCACGCGGCCGCTCCGCCAACGACGATGCGCCAAGTGCGCACGACCGGCCCGTGCGCCGCACCCTTCGTGGATTGCGTGCACCTTCGCATGGTCGCCGTGCCCAAGGTGGGCCATGGCGTTGCGCTCATTCGTGTCAATGCCACATCGGTAAATCCTTCTGATGTGGACGAGGTTGAGGGAGGCGCCTGCACCGTGGGTAGGTGCGGAGCGGACGTGAGCGGCACGGTGGTACAATGCGACGACTGCTCGCGCATCAATGTCGGCGACGAGGTGTGGACGCTCGGCACCGGCGCTTACTCGGACTACGTCGCAGTCGCCGAGACGAGCATCGGTCTGAAGCCATCGATCAGCCACCTCGAGGCGGGCACGATCCCAGAGGTTGGCCTCACCTCGCTCATGTCGCTCAAGCGCACGGCCTCAGAGCCGGGCACGCCTCTACCAAAGGGCTCGCCCTGGACCAAGGGTAACCTCACCGTTGTCATCACCGCAGGAGCAGGTGGCACAGGCTCGATAGGCATCCAACTCGCCAAGGCGTGGGGCGCGGCGCATATCGCGACGTCAGCGAGTGGCGACGCGAGCATCAACTTTGTCAAGAGCCTCGGCGCTACGTACGTCGTCGATTACAAGCAAGTAGATCTCTTCGGCACGCTTCCCGATGACAGCGTGGACATCGTGTACGACAATTACGGCGCCGAGGGCACTGCCGATAAGGCGATGCATGCTATTCGACCGGGCGGCACGTACCTGCTGCTCCCCCACGGCGAGTGCTTCACCAAGAAGACGCAAGGGCCGCCGTGCCTCTCTGCCAACCCGAAGCCCGGCGTGCGCCAACTCAACTACGCGACAGGCGAAGAGTTCGAGGCATTTGCTCTCGAGGCCCTCGACGAGCTGGCGGCACTCGTCCGCTCGGGCGGGCTGCGGGCGACCGTTGATCGATCCTTCAGCCTGGAGGACGCCGCGCTGGCCTTCAATTACAGCGCCGGCAGTGGCGCCGGTGGCGTCAGTGATCACGTGGGCAAAATATCCATTACGGTTTCGTAGGCGCGCCGGAGATAGCCGCGCGGAGACATCGGTTCATCGCACATCGGTCGGGAGGCGATGTCGCATTTGTTTGAGCGAGCCTGCCCTCGGGGCATCGATCTTGGTGTGTTTACCGGGGACGCAGTGCGGAGTGCGTATACGGCCTGACCGCACGATCGACGATCGACGATCGACGACGGATCTGGTGCGCGGTGCGTCTGATTTGCAAGTGAATTTGCAAGCGCATCAACCTTCTTGCGCGTTTGTTGTCCCACAAAAGCCGGTGTGCGTGGACCCCATCGATGTACCGGCTGCTGTCTGATTGCGATTCCGGGTCATTCGACCGTTGCTTCCCGTCTCCACTCATGGTCATGACTCATGTTTCACGCGCCGTCGCGCCCTCCAACGCAAACTGGCGCAGTTTCACGAACTCACGATCGTTGAAACGGCCCTCGACGCGAGGTCGTCCGATGGCGAGCTGCACGTTGCGCTCAATGTTGAACACGACGAGCGCCTTGCCCTCGGCATTGGCCCTCGGACGGCGCAGCCCTGTACGTACATAGGATATGTGAGACAATCCTAGGATGTGATAGAAAATCGCAAAAACCAAAATCCCCACCGCCGGACCGCCCCCCACACGCCACAGGCACAGCCGGCACAGGGGGCGGGCACGGCCGGCCCCCCGCGGGTAACTTGACCCAAAGGGGTAGGGGAGGGTATTCTTTCTGGATTCACACACTATCCCCACCACCTGATTTTGAACTCAGTGTAAGGGGTCGGTAAGGGGTCGGTCCGGAGTCCGGACCACGGACGAGGGCCACAACGACGTATCGTATGCCGTCGCCCTACGGCGCGACGCCCCCCCCACCTTGGGGCGGGCCGTGAAACGGCAAACGCATTGGAAAATCCTCCCTGTGCGCCGTGGTGTTAGGTGTTCTACGTCCCGAACTTCCCCTACGGAAAAGGGGGCTGGCGCTGGGGCGGGTTCGACATCGCGTTCGTGAGGGGGGGCGGCGGCGTAAGGTCATACGAAACTACGAAAGGTGTCACCCGGAGTGCTGTCATCATGTTGAGGATGAGGTGAACCCCGGGCCGTAACTATTTGGCCGTTATATGCTTCGGTGGGGTTTCCTCTTAGGGGGGATCAACGAACCGCCCCCTGCCCCAAGGGGGAGACAGTTCGGTTCGCGCTAGCCGCCCAGAAAGGTTACGCGGTTACCCGCCGTCATTCTCTTAGCGTACGCGGTCCCTCCGGTGAGACAAAAGACAACTTTTCTACCACACTCACCACCGACAGTCGGCGAGTTGCCGGTGAAAGCGTCGTACGAGTAGTTGCCCAGCGGAGGGCTTTGGAAGAGTGCCTTGAGGACGGCACCCGCACTGTCCCTCAGCTGGACGGCGGGGGGGGTGTAGGCTCTCTTTCGGAGCTGTTCACAAGATTATCGTCGGGCAGCGCGCACTTGCCTCGAGCCCGTTGCCGTGCCCTCCACCGCCGCGCGTCAAAGACGAATGCGCTCACTAGCACGGCATTCTGCATGCTCGTAGAGATCAGCCATGGTGTCCAGACAGGCCATGGGGAGACACCCTGAGTGATGCTCTGGTAGATGTTGAGATAGCCTCCCACGACTTGCAACGTGTAAGTTAGGAGGGAGAGCGAGCCCGACGCGCGGTGCCGCCACGTGGCGAGAAGCTGCGGAGCGTAATGCACCAGGGCAGCGAGGGAGCCGGCAGACCTCTGCACGGCAGCGAAGGCAAGCGTGCGCTTCCCGCAAGGCGCCGCCAGTGATGCGCACACGCATGCAACCCAAAGGATGATTGCCATGCCGAGGGTGGTCGCCGCCATGGCTCGCGCGCGTTTGGCGTTCGGCGGGTATGCCACAACCATGACCAGCTGGATTGCGGCAATAATGGCCACTTGTATGTTTTGGAACAGGTCGAGCAGGTTGGGGACGCAGCTCCAACCAAGGTGTCCGCATGCGGTGATCTGACGCCACTTTGTGATGAGAGCTGCGCCAACGTTGAGCATCGAGGAAAACATCGTGATGATGACTGTGAACAGGCTCACGCCAGCGGAAGAGCGTGCCTTTGCAAGCTTGAAGAACTGTGGCAGTGGGACGAGAACAGTAAAGCCCAGGGCGGCCACTGCCACGGCGACTCCGGCGGACGGCACAGGAATACCGACGGGAGCACACTCGTTGGGCTCGCAGGAGGCGGCCCAGGCAGGCTGGCCGTCGTGCGTGCCGTACGCGCAGTACTGGAAGGGCGGTGCCGCGAGTCCCTGATGGTTGTCGGGGCCGCCCACGCCATTATACAGTGAGCACTGCGGCATGCCCTCGAAATCGAACCGAATGCCCTGGATGGGGTGCGGCACACCACGGAGTGACACCTCATCACCGGTGATGCCCATGGCGGCCCGCGTCCACAATCCCGTGGCGTCCATCACCTCGAAAGGCGACTCCTCGCAGCAGGCCACGCAATCGGCTGTGCCGGCCGCATGCAGCCCGTCCGCCGTTCCGGGCACGAAGCTCAGGCGGGCGCCGTAGCTCGTCCCCCAGATCGTGTTGCTCGAGACGAACTGGGCAGCCGAGAGGGTCGGCCCCTGGTAGACGACGGATCGGTCGGCGTACTGGATGGCGCGTGCCGAGAGTGCGAGACGCCGGCCCACCTCTTGCTTCCGCCTCGGATGGATGGCATCGTAGGGGCTCGTCAAGTCACCTAGGTCGATGGCGACTGCGAAGCCGACCTTGGGCAGCTGCAGCGCGGCACCCTGTGCCAAGCGGAAGCGCGAGAAGTCCAGGCGATACGGGGCGAGTTGCACGTAGAAGAAGGAGAGATCGGGCAGCCCGAACTGGCGGCGCCAGTCGGCGATCATGGCCGGGAATCGGCAGGAGTATCCAGGAGGGTCGGCCCAATTCGCCTGCGTTGGGGGTTGGGTTAGGGTTAGTATCCAGCAGGGTCGGCCCTATTTACCTGCGTCGGGGGCGCGCGTGCGGCGCGGCGCGCCGAGAGACGTGCCGCGTGGCTGGTGAGCGAGCTAGGACGGCCGGGCGCAGTGGCATGAGACTGCCAGGCCGAGCAAGGACTCCGTGCCACATACCTCCCCTTGATACCATGTAGCCCCGGTAAATCGCATCAACCGGAGGGGATAGATCATGGCATTCCACAGCTGTGAGGGGCCTGGCCAGGGCTCATCCGCGGGCAGGGCGAGTCCTGGCGGTCTGGCGGCTTGGGATAGTCCTGGCGATCCTGGCGGCGAGGGATAGTCCTGGCTCGACGATGCTGCGGCATGGCCAGGCAGCGTACCTCCGCAGGTGCGGTCCGCTAGCGCCTCGGGCGACGAGAAGCTCTCGACACTCTGGCCGCCCCAGTCGGAAGCAATGAGGCCGATAGGTACCTTGCCGTTTCCGAGCACCTTGTACACCTCGCGCCCGAAGAAGTAGCACGTGGCCGAGAACCACGAGAAGTTGTCGCCGCCGGCGGGCGCGAAGGCTGCTGGGCTCGAGCGCGCCCATGTGTAGTTGGCCTTGGACGGAGCATCTTGCTCTGGCTTGTCGGACATGGCCCTTTGCACCGTTGCGAGACGCAGGTCGGGGTAATTGACCGAGTCGGCGATCTCGAGCGTAGAATTGAATGCGGCGTTGACGCTGAACTCCATGTTGCTCTGCCCGGAGCAGAGGTACACATCGCCGAAGGCTACGTCGTCAAGCGTGATTCTGGTCGTACCGTCCGTGACGATGATCGTCTTACCCGTTGAGGCTGGCTGCGGGGGCAGCTCGACGATCCACAGCCCGTCCGCATCGGGCGTCGCCTTCACACTCTCAACATCCATCGCAGCGGTCACGGTCGCATTGGGTGACGCCCAGCCCCAGAGGCGTGCCGAGAGCGGCGCACGCTGCAGCGCCATGTGAGAATTCAGGAAGGTTGGAAGCGTGAGCTTGTCGACGGCGGCCGTCAGGCCGACGGCCGCGAGCAGCATGGTGCTTGATGTTGAGCACCCTGCTTTCATGATTTCTGCTCGTGTTTCTGACATTCGCACTCATTCGCTACGGTATGAATAGGATTCTTTACCCCCCCCCCCGATTTCTTACAAGTATGCTTCTTGGTTGTCTGTTGCTTGTCGTACCACTTATTATTATTTACTTGACTACTATTATACTGCCCTTACTACTATTATACTATCTAACATAATAAATATTAGAAGTAATTACTATCTCGGAGGAACCCGGTCTCGGCTCGAGGTCTCGGCGCACCCTCCACCCTTTCAGGCCTCGAGTTTCACGCGGATGCTGCTCCAGGCCCAGAGCACGAGTTTTTAAATGAGGCGTGTGAGAGATGGGAATGACCTTATCCTCGAGGACGAGCTCGGCCCGGCACACGCGCTGCCTCTGCACACTGCAGCTTTTTTCGGCCGGCATGTCATCCTGGATGTTATCTTCATATTTAACCGACGCCCGCAACGGTCGCCGCAACCGCGCGCGGCCCCACGCGCCACGCCCGCGAGCGCGTGCGCGGCTGCGGCCTGCGCGCTTAAAATCTCCATATAAAGCCGTGTGCATCTCTACAGACTAGTAGATTGCCACAGCTCTGTCGGATCTGTCCCGTGTCGACAGTGCCTCCGTCTGTCTCGATCTCGATCTCGATCTCCCTCCCAAGCCTCGTGAGTACCAAACTGCCATCCATCGCCCCAGCCACGCGGCTGTGCCCACCAATGCTGTCGGCGATCAGGGGCCAGTGCTTGCTCCGGTTCGTGCCGAACGTGAAGCACAGGTACGCATGGACTCCATCTTGCTCGTGGGCCACGCCAGGCTCGGTGCTATGCGCAAAGGAGGCGCCGAAGACGATCCCCTTGCCCTTCGTATAGTTATACCGCGCCTCCGTACTCGACGACGCGTACGCGTGGTCCGCCCGAGGCCCCCTGCCGGACCCAAGCTCGGAGCTCGTCGGCGCTGCGAGCTCAGGTGCAGAGTCGCCCGTCAAGTTGCCCGTCAAGTTGCCCGTCAAGTTGCCCGTCAAGTTGCCCGCCTCATTGTCGTCGTCCTCGTTCGTCTCGTCGGCGGTCGAGCCACGTGGCGCCTCGGGTGACCGTTGGCCATAGAGCAGGTTGAAGGACGTTTGCTGCCGAAAATCGCTCAGCGGCGTCATGAGCGTAAGAGCCTTGACCCCCAGCTCCGCAGGCCAATCGAAATGGAAGAAGGGACTCTCGCAATGGCTGCGCACCACGTAGAACGCAGAGTACAGGCACAGTCGGTCTGTTGAGTCCACCACGGGCTCGAACATCTCCGCGAGCTCGAGACGCTCGAAAAGACGTTCGAACCGGTTGAACGTGTGCCGATCATCGACCGAGATCCACGTGATGTCGGACGAGGTCGTGCCGCCCATCCCGCCGAGCGAGCGCAGCACGAAGAACTGCCCACAGGGCGTTGACACCTGCTGATGACGAGCATCGGCTTCGTGAAGGTGGCGAAAGGCCTTGGCCAGATCAGCTGCTTCAAAAATCGACTTGGCTTCATCGATAATGTTCATAGGCAGATCCACCTCCCACACGTTTGGCGCACGAAGTTCCGCATTGTAGTGGTCCTGCTTCGATGCGTCCCAATTGCTCAGCGCTGCATCCGCGCGTTGCAGCATCAAATGATACTCCACCATCTCCTGTGCCATGGCCGCATCTATTCGTTGCCGGACCTCAGCAGCGTTGAAGCCACACGGTGGGTGCTCCGGATACACATCCACGAGCCATCGTGTCGCATCGACCACTGACGATGGCGGTGCGACTTGATATGCCGGGTTCGACGTTGGCAGTTTTCTGGCGTCGAAGACCTCGGCGGTGAAGCGTAGCAACGCGCGATAATCGAGTTTACCATGATCGTTGACGCCATTGACCTCCATCGCCGATACGAGCCAGTGCTGCTTTTTCATCGGTGCTCAGATCTGCCGCCCGCAGCCACCGGGAAGGAAGGCACGGTGCGCTGACGTAGCGCTGACGTACAGAACGCACACACGGTGACGGTCGGGAGTCCAAGGATTGGGATAGCTGCTTGCACACCGGCCCTCAACGCGCAATTTAATGCCGCGAAATCCCCCGAAACTTGATTGAACGTTCTTCACACACACTTTTCTACGCCTAGAGCGCTCGATGGGTTACGTCAAACTGAGATCTCCTGAGACCCGCATTTCCGGTGTCGTCGATAAAACGCGGCCCTAGGAGGCCGAGATGGCGAGTATGCGTATCATCGATCTGCCCGAGGCAGTGCTAGCTTACGTGCTCCGTCTACTACCGACCGCCTCGGACATATGCAACGCCCTGTCATCATGCCGCACATTCTCAGCGGCTGCAGCGGCAGACCCTGCAGTGTGGCAGCCACTGGCCGTAGCGAACGCTTGGCTGCTTCGGCGACGGGAGGATGAGGCCTGGCTGCCGCTTGTGCGCCGCGCGCACTGCTGTGTGGAGCGCATCGTCGCCATGGGCGGCGACGGACTCGACGGCGAGCGGACGAGCGCGACCTTTGATGTACGAGCGCAGAGATGGTGCGAGGCACCCCTGCCGAAGACGCCAAGCAGCGCGCCGTGCGCCGCCGTGGACAGCGTAGCGCGCACGATCTTCCTCATCGGCGGCTACGATGACTACGAGGAAAAGGCGATTGCTACCATCGAGCGCCTGACGGTCGACGACTCGCCGCTCGAGGTGGAGGAGTTTCAGTTTGCATACGATATTGCGACGGCGACGATAAAGGACATACCTGTACGCTCGGTGCGTGGGGTCTGGACGCAAGACGTGGAGCCACTCACGTCGCCACGCTGCTTCGCCTCCGCGGTGTGCGACGACGCCGGCCGGCTCTGGGTATGCGGAGGCGGCGATGGCATGTCTCGCGGCGCGCAGTGCCTCCGTACCATCGAGTACCTCTTGGAGCCCTTGTCGTCGCCCATGGCAGGCAGGCTGCAAGCCATGGATGCAGACGGGAATGTGGCTGCGTGGAGGCACGCGGGCGAGATGCTCAAGCCGCGCTGCGGCCACGCTCTCGCGGTGGACGCACGCGCCTCCGAGCTATTCCTCGTCGGTGGTTACTCCGGCGGGACTAGTTACCAGCGCACAGTAGAGACGTTCGACATGTGTGGTGTGCGCCCACAGCGTCTGCTGCCGCCCATGTCGAAGCCGCGCTCCGGCTGCGGCGCTGGCGTCGGGCAGGACGGTGCGCTGTACGTCGTCGGCGGCAGCGAGGATGGCATCGTTATGCTAGCATGCAGTGAGCGATTCGACTCTCGTGAGGGCGTCTGGCGGGCGCTGCCGCCGATGAGCATGCCGCGTGGGTACCTGTCGGCCACGTTCGCCCTCGACGGTTGCCTCTATGTCGTGGGCGGATGCGGCGACACGGGGGTGCCGCTCACCACCTGCGAGGCTTTCGACGCGCGTAAGGGCCGCTGGAGGGCGCTGCCCCCACTGCCCACAGCACGTGCGGGGCTCGCCCTGGCGCATCTCGTGTAAGGTGCACCTACCTTTAGCCGTGAGTGAGCCATGGTCCATGGACATCTATAGTAAACGGACGAAACAGGACTGTCATCTCCAATTATATCGAATATATACGGAACACCTCGGGGCTCGGCGGTGGGATAGGTGCGAGTGCCGTCTAAATCGGAACACCCAATCGGAACACCTGACCGTTACGACCACGTCACCTCCCGTACGATGGTACAGACCCATTCGCCGGCGCCCAGTGTGAGAGCATCCCGATTCGCTGCGATAGTTGCGTGCTCGTCGTGGTGTCCATGTGCGCAAAGCGATTAGGCTTCGCAAGGTCCTCGAGGTCATCACCACCACGGCCACACCGATCTGCCTGGATGATAGCGAGTGCCAGGCCGCGTTGCGGTGGCGTCAATAGTCCGAGCGCACCCGGCCTGATCTGCCTCGTGGGCATCGCCGTGGCCGGCTGAGGCTGCGCCATTCGACGCTTGGACGCTCTCAAGATCGTCTAGTCGAGCGTGAGTGAACAGCAGCAGGTGTGAATATGAAAACAGGAATATCTTACGTGTAAGGGGTTATTACGACATAATGTCGGCCTCCGACGCAGATCCATTGACGAAACCCCTCTTCGTTATTTCACTGGGAACAAGCGGGTTCTTGGGACCTTGGGACCTTCCTTCCCTCGATGGGCGGCTCCGTCACGAAGGTGGCGCCAAATCCTGTCGATGGTGTCGAGGTGCGCACGCCGGAGACGCTCCAGTGGCAAGACCCGACGAGGATCTTCAAGGAGGTCGACGTCGACAGCGACCAGACCATCTCTTGCGATGAGTTGAAGAGCGCATTGCAAAAGCAAGGCTACGATGACGTGGTTTTCGCAACCCTGATGAGCGAGCTCGACCTCGACTCGGATGGCTGCATTACAATCGACGAGTGGCGCAAAGGTTTTTATGCGAGCAGCTTTGTCCACGTCAGGCCGCCGGCCGCCGAGGACTTTGCCGACCTGCACGGTGATCAGCGCGGCGGCTGCACCATCGCGGAGACTGCCAAACGGGCCATCACTGGCGAACAGCTGCAGCGCGTGTGCTCGCACATTCGTCGGCGATGCAAGCGCGAGGGGTGGGCCGACAAGAGTGGCAAGCAAAGGACACCCGGCACCGTCACCCTCTACGACGCGGCGCGCTTCGTCATCAAGCCGGCGACGTACGCCGCGCAGTGCTCACTCGTGGAGCTTATCGCCTTCGGAGAGCAGGTGCCGCTCTACTTTGTGAGCCACTGGTGGGGCGAACCAGTTCTCGATTTTGTGAAGTGCCTCGAGCAGCACGCTGTCGATCGCGGGCTGGGCGTCGACAGCCCATATTGGGTCTGCGCGTACGCCAACAACCAGTGGAAGCTCGACGATGAGATTGGGGGCTCCCTTGAGGAGTCCTCGTTCCGCAAGGCGATGAAGCTCTCGTTCGGCACCGTCACCGTCCTTGATGAGGGTGGCATCACCTTCTCTCGAATCTGGTGTGGCTATGAAATCTTTACGAGCCTTGCCGGCGACAAGCACAAGACGTACGACGTGTACACGTGCCTTAAGGGCGGGGCTGTTGGCCTCGTTGAAGGGCTGAGCGCAGGAGATAAGGACGCGGGCGCGAAGCAGAAGCGCGAGTCGGGTTTTCCGCTCGAGCGTGTGCGCCTCGACATTCAGCTGCAGTCCGCGCAAGCCTCTGTGGAGGCCGACCGCAAGACCATCCTCAACGCAATTGTCGGCGCGGCTTCCGACGCGGAGCCGCCCGAAGAGCATGCGAGCTATACACGGCTGAACAACATGCTCGCTGGCCGATTTGCCGCAGGCATGGTACGTACCGTCATCGCACGAGGCAAGCAGCTTGGCCCGTACTTTGCTGCCATGAAGGCGTCGGCATCCACGTCTCTTGTCATCGATCTCTCAAATCTGATCAAGTGCACCGACAAGGAGCTGCAACTGCTCATGGCAGCACTGCCCAATTCGCTCGAGTCGCTCAACTTGCAACTCAAGGGCACTAAGGCCACGGAGGATGGCGTCACAGCTCTCTTCAAGCACGTGTGCAACCTCCCGCGGATGCGACGCCTCGAATCGGATGCTCTCACTTCGACGCACATGCCGCTCGTGATGAAGATGGCCTTGATTGAGGAGTTCCCCGCCAGGGGCCGTTTGTTTCCTAGTGAAATGGCGCTCATCAATGCGGCAGCAAAGTGTGCAGCTACTCTCACGTCTCTCGACGTATCTCTCGACTCTCATTTCAGAGACTGCGCTCCTGATAAGAGACACGAGATGGGAGTACAGATTGGCAAGTTTGCTGCTAATAGCTCGCTAACAGAGGTGCCGCTGAACTCCAGCCCACGAGTGTGACCTGTTCTGAGCTGACAGTTTGCACTCTCCACGTACAGGTGAATCTCGACAGCTATGCGCTGCCCATTAAGAAGCTCAAGGGCGCCGAGCCAGTCGAGTCGCTCGACCTCTCAGACAAGGGCCTCAGTGTTGCCTCCGCCATCGTGATCGCCTCGCTGATTGGCGTCAACGGCGGGCTGATGGAGGTATGGGAGACTTGTCAGCCCACAGCCTCCTGAAAGCTCTTCTCCCCTGACCCATCTGTGTCTTTTTCGGCAGTTGAATCTCTCAAACAATCGCATCTGTGGTGTCTGGGTTGAGTATGGCACGCAGAAAGGCAACTACATCACAGAGGGCATCAACGCCATCGCTGATGCACTTCGCGTTAATTGCGCATTGACGTCCCTCGAGCTCAGGGGCAACCAGCTCGGGGACAACGGATGGGGCGCCATCTTTGCCGCCGTTTGCGGTAACAAGGACAGCAAAATCACATCCTTGGACGCGGTCTCCGAGAACATCGGAGGACGTTACTCCTCCGAGAACATCGGCCCTGCTGGTGTCAAGCTGATCGCCGAGGCCCTCCGCACGAGCGTCACAGGAGCGCTGATGAAGGTACGCTGAGCTTGCAGCCCAGGTGTGCTCCCACTTGCACTGACATCTGGATGTCCCCTTGTGCATAGGTGAACTTGGACGGGTATGCTCTCCCTGTCAAGAAGATCAAGGGCACCGACCCCGTCGAGACGCTCGACCTCTCGCGCAAGAGTCTTGGCGTTGCCTCTGCAGTTGTGATCGCCTCCTTGATCGGTGTCAATGGCGCATTGACGTCCGTCGAGCTCAGAGGCAACGAGCTTGGGGACGAGGGCTGGGGTGCCATCTTTGCCGCCATCTGCGGCAACAAGGACAGCAAGATCATGTCTATGGACGCGTCCTCCGAAAGAATCGGCCCTGCTGGTAGCAAGCTGATCGCCGAGGCGCTCCGCACGAGCGTCACAGGCGCCTTGACACAGGTGTTCGCTTTCTGCCCCCCCAAAGAGATGCCTTTTCTGTTACTCTAAACCTTGCCTATGCTTTGAATGGTTTTGCAGCTTGACCTCTCAGACAACCAGCTGTGCGGCAAAGATCGTTGGGGCCGTGGAACTCACACTGCAGAGGGCATCACAGCGATCGCCGACGCTCTGCGCGTCAACGGCGGGCTGACGGAACTCAATATTGCGGGCAACTCAATCAAGGACGAGGGCATCACGGCGATCTGTAACGCAGTGCAGGGCAATAAGCTCACAAAGCTTAACGTTGCAGGCAGCAACATAAGCCCAGTTGGAGCGACAGCTGTGGCGGCTATGGTAGCCGTCACAGGCGGGCTGATGGCCCTGGATTTGTCCTTCAACGACCTCAATGATGATGGCGTAAGCGCAGTCTGCGAGGCCATCCAGAGCAACAAGGAGACCAAGCTCGCATCACTCAACATGCGCGCCAACAGCATCGGTCCAATAGGAGCAAAGTCAGTGGCCGCCATGGTGGCCGTCACAGGCGCATTGATCGAGTGCGACCTCTCGAACAATGCCATGGGCGAGGAAGGGAAGGCCTCGATTCTTTCCGCAGCGCAAGGAAAGGCTGGGTTTAATCTGCATCTGTGAGCTGCATCTGTGATGTGTGTGTGCGCGTGCTGCGTCTGTAGGTCTGTTGCTGGGTGCTTGGGGAGAGCACCCTTTTTCGTTTCAGATGCATAGGCCATAGCTGGTGCAACGTGCATGGTGGGCCCGGCGGGGCGTTGGTGAGAGGAAACAGGAGAAACAGCGACGCCGGCGGTCGGTGGGGCCCGACGGCGACGCCGACCGTACTCCGACGACCGACCGCGTGGCCGACGCTGCGACGGCGGTGTGCGCGTGCGCGGAGCTCAAAGCAAAGCCGACGCCGGCCGGGAATACATGGTTTAAGTTGCAGGCTTGGCCGGAAACGGGGTGCGAAACGCAAACGGGGTGAAACCGTGAATTGAACTTCTGAAAAGGGGGGGCGAAGGTGAACGTGAAGGTCACACCTCGGTCCTCGCGAGCCTCTTGCGATCGGATAGGGCTCATATGGGTCTACGTCGTCATTCTCCTGGTCCAAGGCCTGTAACACTGCCTGCAGCGCCTCGCCGAGCTCGTCATTCACATCCATCTCACTTAATTCGTTGCTCATGGCCTCGTTCAATGCCTGCCCAATCCGTGACAGTAGTATACAACCTATCTCGCTCCTCGCACCTCGGCATCGGTACATGTATCCTCAGATCTGCTCGATTTCGTCCGCAAGACTCCAGAGTAACGACCGTCTACCCTGGGCAGCGCGAACGACGTTTCATTCGATCCGAGGAATTTGCGCAAGACTTCGTGAAACGAATCTGTGAGTTTGACCTTTTTTGTCGCGTGTGCGGGATCGTCGCTTTCTTTTGCGTCCGGCTTCCTCCCCCGGCATTGTGGCCATGGCGAAGACGAAGAAGATGGCCACTGATGACGCCGATGATGGGTACAGCTACGGTGAGTGACGCTAACTCTGCCACCCCTACTTTCGATTGCATTACTCACTGCCGCTCTGACGACGAACACAGGTCCGGCGCTGGCGACCAGCACGAAGAAGAAGCGATTGGTCAAGCTGTCGCGCAAGCAGCTGAAGCGCAAGCAGATGAAGCGCGAGAGGGGTGAGAATAAAGAGTTGATGCGAGGCAATAAGGCCCAGCGAGATTTCGTCCGCAGGGAGCGCAAGGATGTTGCAAGAACGTCGTGGTAGTACACATGAATCAGGTCGGGATGCCTTCCAGTTTGGTAGAGTTAATCGCATCTTGTACATAGCATGACCTTCCAATAACCCTGAAGCATGCACAGTGTCACACTGTAATTCCACTCACTCCGAAGAGATTTCATGCACCACGCTCCGACCGCAGTTGTGTGCCTCCCATCTGTTTGGCTTGTTTCACAAGATCTCGCACTTTGTACACTTTTTGGGGCAGCATCGGGGGTTGTACACCTTGGGCCCCTCCAGAAGTGGCTGATGATCGACGCGATCGACGCCATCCTCGCGATGCTGGCGATCATTCTTGCCCAGTTGGGTAGTCTGGCTGCGCTGCAGGGGCGGCGCCCCTGCAGCCAACATCTGAGTTTGGACCCGCGGTCGCTCACGCTCCAGAAAGTTGTTCGGTTCGGCGCTGCGAGCCAGCGTGGCCTTCTCTGAGGGATCCACACCCATCCGCCCATGCTGTGGTGATGCCGAGCGTGAGCCATCGCTGCGCCCGTCACTCGAAGACGACGGCGGCAACTGCACCATGCCGCCAGCGCGCGAAAGGCCAGGCTGCCCTTGCGTACCCGTCCCGCCCTTAGCGGCTGTGGCGCGCGAGTGGCCAGGTTGCCCTTGCGTACTCGCCTCGCCCTTGGCGGCTGTGGCGCTCGAGTGGCCAGCAGGACTACGCCTACCATCTGTGGGAGATTGGCGGCCGGGGCTCACGCGAGCCATGAAGCTAAACAGACCACCCGAACCAAACTGGCCAGCCGCGGCGAAGACGCTCGCCAAGCCCGAGGACGGCTTGTTGAAGACGGCGACGAACTCGTCAAAGTCGAGCACGCCGTTCCCATCTAAGTCCGCCTCTTTGAGCAGCGCGTGTGCATTCTGCCCTCGGATATTCATTTCTTTGAGGATCGACTCGAGCTCACCCACGTCGATAGCGCCTGACTTGTCGTAGTCAAAAGCGTCGAAAATTGCGCGCAGGCGCTTGGCCGAGGGGCTCTTTTTGAAGAGCCCACCACCCACGACGCTGCCGATCTCGCTCCAGCCGTCATCATCGTCGGCGCCGCCCGCCTCCCTCGCCTCACGCTTAATCTTCTCGATAAAGTCATTCATCCTAAACTCCGCCGCCATCAAATTCTTTTCGGACAAGTTTTGCGACAGGCGTTGACTGAGCATCAGGTCGGGACGCAGCGCGCCCGGGGAAGCGCCGCCGCGTGTGGGTGAAGGCGTCCGCGTAGGCCCTGGTGACGAGGGATCAGGCTTCCAGAAGTCCTCTCCAGCGTCTTCCATCCTGTGGCCGCCGCGTAAAACGAAGTCGCCGCCGCGTACCACGAGCGCATTCTTCGGTCGCGACGACGCCTTCGGTCGGCTGGCCGCTCGGTTCATCATCGACCTGGCCGCCGCTGTCGCGTAGTTAGGCGACGACATCGACGGGAAGGACATTGAGGCGCTCCCTCTCTCCGCACAGCAGCCCTCTCCTGCGAACCTCATGTTTCGGATCCAAAAAGTGCGACGGTTTCAGAAGGGCTTCAAAAGTGACCACAGAATGCAAGTTCTCTTCGCACATTCAAAACCCGGCAAAGCACGGAGCACTGATGATGAGCGTCTGACTGAGGACCTTAGTCGGTCGACTGACGTTGGTGTTGCGGTGGTGCAAGGTCTTCTGGAAGCCCATTTTCCCAATGTGCATGCGACACCGGGGATTCAGGCCTGCGCGGACGGTAGCTCCCCGGTGGCGACTTCGGTCGGCTGGCCGCTCGCTGTATGATCATTTTGGCCGCCGCTCCCGCGTAGTATGGCGACGACATCGACGGGAAGCTGAGCCCGGGGCCCACCCGCCGCGACGCTAAGTTCTCCGCGGCGTTTGCTATCGCCCTGTTCGTGAGAGTATCGGGTATGCAGTCTTGATCGACCTTGATCATCTTGAAAGGGCCTGACTTCACGGCCACGATGGCCGTAGAATCGGGCGCTGGCGACGAAGGAGAACGCGACGAAGGAGACGAAGGAGAATGTCCTGGCGATGAAGGAACGACAGACGACGGAGAATAGGCGGGGCTCGACTTTGCAGGGCTCGACCTTGCGGAGTTGCTGAGCGTGTCTCGTTTTTGCTTCCGATCCGGCTGCGTCTTGGCAAACTCGACTTTCGTTTCGAGCGCCGCGGAAGATGATGGGGGAGGTTGCTTGGACTGCGCTTGCTCTTCGTCGTTGAGGGGCTCAAACGAGTGCTGCGCACGCTGCAGGCTGCTGTGGATGCACTTGTTCACGAATGCGCAACCAATGAGCATCAAGGCAGCCAGCAGCCATGGAATGTGATAGAGAATGTCAAATTCGGTTTCGATCTCTTGCTCGATCTCATCGATCATGTGTAGTAGTTTGGGTGGTGGTGGTGAGGGTGAGGGAGGCGGCGGCGAGGGCGAGGACGGCGGCGTCGGCGGCGGCAATGGCGGCGAGGGCGGCGGCGGCAATGGCGGCGAGGGCGGCGGCGGCGGCGGCGGCGGCGGTGAGAGTTCCGACTCCAGTGACTGCTCAGAGGCCATCACCAGGCTCGAGAGGCAGAGCAAGACGACAAAACGCATATTGCTAGCGTATTCAGACTATTCAGTAGATTCGCACCAATATGCGCGCCAGCACGACGCGACAGCACGCTTCACAGTTCGTTGGGCTCGGTTGGGAAGTATCGTGTGATCGTACATAACGAAGAACACCTCCGTCTTGGCGCGAGACCAAACTTCAAACTTTTCGAAAAAACCACAAATATGGCTCGTCAGCCACGCCCAGCTCCGAGTCTGGGGATCGGCCTCGCGGACCCGACGTGGTCGCACCAGCGTAGCCTCTCTCCGCGTCAGCTCGAAACTGGCAGCCATGGCACTCGGAATGCAGCACATGACCGCCTGGGAAGTCTGGCACCATCCGGCGGCGGCAGGACGCTGTGGAAGCAGCTCGATGAGGCAGTCGCAGCGGCCACCGTCGCCAGGGCCGATGCGCGTCGCGCGTCGGCAGCGTCCACGACGCAACTGGACGCCGCTTTCAGCCCGCATGGCCAAGCGGCCAAGGCCAAGGCCCGGGCGTACGTGGCGATGACAGCCCGGCTCATCGCCCGGCTGGCGGTGGCCGTTGAACAGCTTGAGATGGTAGCGGCTTCGGCAGAGTCTGCGCACGCGGCCGAAGAGGCCGAGTGGTGCATCAGGCTGCACGCGCAAACCCACGCGCTGACCGTACAGGGCGATGCGAACGCACGTATCCTGCGCCAGGAGGTGCAACGCGCTGAGGTCGACCTCTCGGCGCAGCACGTGGCGCTCTCGGCGCGGATGGCGGACGAGCGGCACCGCGCCGAAATGGAGCACGAGCGGCACGTGCGCGCGCTGCGCGACCAGCAGGAGCTCGAGCGTGCTCGCTCCATTGACGAGATACAGAAGCTTCGTCAAAAGTTCGAGGCGAGCGCTCAGGATGACGCCGCCAAGCTCCAAGCCGCACGGTACGCACACCACGAGGCGTCGCAACAGTGGCGGCTGCTGCAGCAAGAGCAGGCGCGGCTCACACACGAGCTCGCGGACGAGCGTGCAGGGCGCGAGGCCGAGCGTCGCACAATTGACGAATTGCACGAAGCGAACCGGCGCCTACGCGCCGAGTTGAGCAGTACGGGTGGCTCTCTGGAGTTCACGAGGCTCGAGCTGCACGGTCAAATCGATCGGCTGGCGCGCGAAAAGGAGCAGGCCGCGAAGGCGTACGAGGCGGAGCTCCAGCATGTGCACGCGATGCGGCAGCGCGATGCGGCGCACTCCCATGCCCGACACGAGCACCAGAGGCTCGAGCACGACGCCGCCCTGGCCGCACTCCACGAGCAACTGCGCGTGTCCCAGGCCGAGCGGCAGGCCGATGCAGCACACTTTCGGCTCAAAGTCGAGCGGCTGCAGGCCCTGCAGCATGCGGCGCTAGCGGCCGGCTCAGTGCGAGGACGGCAGCTTCTGTACGCCGAGTCGATGCGCAGCCCGGAGACCTGGCGCCCCTCGTCGCTCTCGTGGCGTGGCGAGGACTGGTTTCTTTCGAGTGTCGAGCGATCGATTGGGGCGCAGGTCGGTCACCAGGCCGGGCTCTCATCACGACGACAGCAGCAGGCCGCAGCCGACGCCGATGATGCCGCCGCCGCTTCCGCCGCCGACGCCGCCGACGCCGCCGCCGTTGAGGACATAAGCGCCATCAACGAGAGCATCAAGAACATCGCCGCCGCCGCCGCCGCCGCCACCGCCCCTGGCGCCATCGTGGGCTCCCCCACCTGTCGAAGCGGCGCATCGAGCCCTGCCGCGAGCCCGCGCAGCCGCTCACCCGTCTCGCCCGTCTCGCCGCAGCCCAAGCGCACCAAGCCCACGACCAAGCCGCCGCGCCAGCCGCGGAACAGCCCTTCGTGGCGGCTGGCCGCGACGGCGGCTGCGCGCCACGGCAGCCAGTTGCCCGGATCGCCCAAGGCGCATGATATCTGGCTCAGGGCCGACCCCACGGGCACACCGGGGCTCACGTTTGGCGTCGGTTGGGTCGATGTCCACTGAAGCGCCGCCTATGCAATACAACAATTTGGAATTTGCCTCCCGAGGCTCGGGTGTCGGGCCCGACGGGGACGACGTGCCTCGTGCCCGAACTCCGCTAAAGGCTAAACATTGGCTAAACACGCGTCTCGAATCACGACTAGCGCTTACATTATAAGCGCGCGTAGTTTCATCCGCCGACGAAGAAGATCAAAAAAGGACATTTCAATGGGCAAACAATCTGCGTTTCGAACTACTGTGTAGTGTTTTACTCTCAGCGGGCGGGCCCCGGGCGCGCCGCCGGGGCCCGCACCGCCACCGGCACCGCCCTCGGCCTGCGCGTGTACGAGCCTGGCGATGAGCAAAGCGTCGGCACGTGCGACCTGCTGCGGCGTGCGCCCCCAACTATCGAGCGCGAGCGGGCACGCGCCACGCTCGAGGAGCAGCTCAACGGCCTGCTCCATGCCCTCAGCGGCAGCGAGGTGCATCAGCGTGGTCGATTGGCCACGCGGGTGGAAGCACTTGACCGGCGCATTGACGCATTCGGCGCTGACCCATGCCGAGACCGCACGCCGACGAGACAGCGTGCGGAAGCGGGTGCATGCACACGCCATGTCTCCCACCGAGGCGCCCACCATGGCGCCCGGCGGGACGGATGCGGCAGCTATGGTTGGCAGCGGCGGCGGCGGCGGCCGCGATCGCGAGGCCGCCCAGCAGCTCGGTACCGCAGCGAGCGGCCCCCTGCCGCCGCACGCTCTGGCGGAGAGCCAGCCCATGATGAGCTCCACGCAGTCGTCGGGCAGGGAGTCGAGGCCGGCGCCGCTGCAGCCACCGCCGTCGCCGCTGCCGCCACCGACCCCGCCGGCGCCGCTGCCGTCGCCGCCCTTCCCTCCAGCAGGTCCCACGCCCGCGGCCGCACCAACGTCCGAAGCAGCCCAGCTTTTCTGCCAGAGCAGAAGTGCGACCGCTGCGCCCTCGTTGCAGTGTAGCAGCGCGGTCGCGAGCGCGCACCGGCCGTCGCGGTCACGCGCGCACGGGTCAGCTTGCGTCTGCAGCAGCAGCTGCACGACGGCCGGGTCGCTGTTGGCGGCCGCCTTGTGCAGCACGGAGCAGCCGCTCACATCGCGCGTGAAGGCTGCCCCACGGCGCAGCAGCGCGTGCACGGTGCTCGCCGAACGGTACCGCGCAGCGAGGTGCAGCGCGGTGTTGCCATCGTTCGCCTGCATGTTGATATTGACCTCCTTGCAGCCGAGCAGCGCCTCGAGCAGGCGGCCGCTCACGCAGCAGTGCATGCACGCGGTGTACCCCGCCTTGTCGGTGGCGTTCACGGGAGCCCAGCCCTCTCGGAGGCTTTTCTGCACCGTCTTGTAAGAGCCGCGTCTTACCAGCAAGAACCACTGCGCGATGGCCGTGTCGTCGTGGAGTGTGGCCAATTTTGGCATGGAGGCGGCGGTTCGGAAGACTTTGAGCCGATCCGTGATCGGCGTTGGGTGCAGAAGCCGTGAGGCTGATTGTTGCAAGAGATCCGGCTGCGACCGCTCGACGGCCTGGGGCACCATTTGCGAGCGGCAAACGGCACGTGTGGGGATGAAGTCGATGCTGTGACACCACTATTACTGTGAGGCACACGCACGCCCAATAGGGTCTCGAAGTACAGGAGCCCAGCGCGACGCTTGGACTCTTCTTTTTCAGAGGACCCTTTGCCCTGGTCGTAGCTGCCGTCATCTCAGTGGTGCCCGACGCTCCTGGGCGCCAGGAGACGGAGGAGGCTGCTCGTGCAACGCACGGAACCTCCAATACATGCAAAGTATGCTGAAGAAGGCGACAGATTTTGCTGGTACGTGATCGCGCAGCTCGTGGCCCGTTCCACACAGTTCTGCTTGCTGCCGCATGGTGCTGACTCACACCGCCCGCGACCGCCGCAGAAAATAAGCTCTCCACGCCTGGCACGAAAGGTTACACCTCGTTGGCCAACCAGAAAGCCTCCAGGGTGCGTGTGCTTGCTCGATCTGATGAACGCTGCCCTGGTGCTGCGTTTCTGCCGCTGTCTCAGCTCAAGCCTCACTGCCACCATCTGTGCTCAAGTCTGACGCGCAGGCGGATGGTTCTGATCGGTTCTATGATGAGCAGCTGCAGTCAGATGGCTGGTACGCGCAGCTGCCGCAGAACGCCGCCTGACGAACGCACATGATCTGCTGCTGCTCGAGACAATAAGGGCTGACTCGGCTCACCCGCCGAGTTGCAGCCTCCTTCGCCGCTGCCGCAAAAGCATCGATCTGACGGCCCCATTCCCCGCGTACACGTGGTCATTTCGCAGGCATCTCGACGAGGTCGATGACGACGACGAGCTTGACTTTGCGCTACCGCCGACCAGGAGAAAACCTCAGGGAGGCATCTTGTGTCCTGGCTGCTGCTCGGAGGCTGTGGGATGTGTCATCTCATGACTGCAGGTCACGCGCACATCTTATTCGTCTCGTGGCGAAGCTTTTGTGTACCAACAGGTCTCTCACCCGCATGCGATCTAATTCTCTAATCTCTCAAGTGCTCACTCTATCGCGTCTCGGAGGACGGGACGCGGCGGGTGAGCGCGGCTGAACGGGCACGGTCGCTGAATGCGTTTGAAGTTCATTATTAGTCAGTCGTTCAGTGACCCGGGCGTCCGACCGATACAACACGATGATGCACAAATTTTCGCATTCCAAAACGGTGAAGTTTGTAGTTTGCGTCTCTGGGACACCCGCACTCGATGTGTGACACCCGTGACGCTGGACACAGATGAAGACCCATTCCTTACGACTCGTCACTAGCGGACAATTGCCGCACGGTCATGAACACCGCGGTGGCGCCGTCCGCACCGAATGGGCGTTTAGACCAGTACATCGAGACCGCGCCCATCCCTGCACTCGCAATGCAGGCCTCGATGTGCTCGTCCGCGCTTGGGTGCCTCAGGTCCGTGGCAGACTCTGAACGGCCCGTGGCAGAGCGCGCGAGGGCGGCGCTGCACATGGTGAGTCTAGAGGAGCAGAAAGTCGCCATCGAGTCGTCCTCGTCGTCCTCGTCGTCATCCTACTCGCCCAGCGACGGACCGGAGAGCCAATCGCCGAGCGAGGGGCCAGTCCCAGAGGCACATGATGATGGCAGCCCGCCATCGAAGTCATCACCAGCGGAGGAGACTAGCCTTCAAGGCGATATGGAACTCCTGGCAGACTTTCTACGACTCGACGAGACGGCCGAGTGCAATGATGTGGCCAACTTCGCGCGCTTGCTCGAGGTCCGCGACGACGGGACAGCTGCGGCTGCGAAGCCACTCAGAACTGTTCGGAAGACGGCCAGTTCGAAGAAGGCGGCCGGCTCGAAGAAGGGGGCTGGTTCGAAGTCAATCGACCGAGAGGCTCCCACTCATGCAGCGGCAGATCCTCCAAAGCCAGCAGCTCCGACGTGCAACGCTCCGCGTGATCAGAAGCGGAAGCGCTCAACTGTTGCCGTCCACCTTGTGGGATGGCACACGGCGGTTGATGTGCCTGCAGGATCTCTACCAAAGTCCTCATGGTCGCGCTCGACCCTCCGCCAAGGACTGCGGGCGCATGTCCCGCCCGTGGATCGGCTGGTCGTGGACCACGTCGCCGTCCGCTTCGCCAAGCGAAAGGAGTCAGTGGCAGTGGTTGCCGAGTCGGACGATGAAGAGACTCCAGCTCTCTGCGTGGAGGCGATCGCAGTCTCTAACAAGGCCCGTAACAAGCTACCCAGCTCCGAGCGTCGAGTCACCACGTCCTCAACTCCGTCGATTTCGCCACAAGCGACAAACATGCTCACTTTCTTGGGCACTGCAACCCCAAGTACCCTAACAAGTACCCAACAGGGTAATCACCCTGCAGGACCCATGACTCTACAACCCAAGAGAGTGATCATCCAATCAGCGGGTATGCTTCTGAGGCCAATCCCCCATGCCACGAACGTGAGCGGCTACAAAGGCGTCTACCCAGGCCGAAAGGGGCGCTGGCAAGCCCAGTTCAACCATAAATCGATAGGCGGCTTCGCCACCGCATGGGAAGCTGGCGTGGCGGTAGCGATGGAGATTGCGAGACGTGACTTTGGATTGGCCGTGGCCGAGGCACCAGCCCTCGGGACTGCCTCGGAGGGAGCCGAGTGAGACCTCGAGCCGAGAGCTGCGCTGGAAAATGGCTGGATGTGATCTAGATGTGATCCATTGTCACTCCGACGTGCGGCAGCGATCGGAAAGTGGCATGAAGAGCGGTGAAAAGGTGAGCGGGATGTCGGTGGGCGGGGTGTTTTCATACCCGAGGCCGAGGCGCGAGCGGGGAGTCGACTCCCCCGGCGTAAGAGCCGTCGGTGAGAGGCCGTGGTGGAACCGTGGTGGCGCGGCGAACACCAAACTGCATTGTACGCTGTGTGCAACATACTGCAAGCTTTCAATACTGCTGACGTACGCACGACATGTACTGTGCGTAACGTAAGGCACACGCAAGGCATGTAGGGCGTTCTATTCGCGGACTGCATGTTTTATCCTGAGGAATCCTCGAAGGAACCGGTCAGGGTTCGTCACGCGAATACACACCCGAGTGTCACACTGGCACACACTGGCACCATGACTGGCACACACTGGCACACACTGGCACACACTGGCACACACTGGCACTATCAATGTGTATCGTATGGTGATCGCAAATGTTCTGGATTCACTGCTGGACGCGAGGCGTCCGTGTCAGACCGTGTCATGCCGAACGAAAAGTGGCGGCCAGGGGGTGCGAGACTGCTGCCACGCGCCGTCAGCGAACGCGCCGAGACATCAAACATGGACGAGCATTGTGTGGATGACACATCAAAGTGGCTGTGGCATCAAAGTTGACCGAGGCATCAAACGTGGAAGCATCAAGGCGATGATGCGATGCCTCCGGTTTTGAGAGTTTCTTCGACGCGAGCGGAGGCCGCGCAGTGTTGAGCGGATGTCGAGCCAGAGCGAGCGGAGGCCGCCGCAATGTTGGCCCGCGACGCACGCGCGAGATTGACCGACAGTGTGTTGATCGAGCTGGTCGACGCCTTGTCCTTGCTCGGATCATACGTTCCTGTGAATGTGTTGTTGAACGTCGCGTCTGAGCGCGCGGACATGAACGTGTTGTTGAACGTCGCGTCTGAGCGCGCGGACGTCGCGCCGTGTTGAGCGTACGTCGCGCCGGGTGCGGCATCGAAGGTCCTGTTCGTAGCGGCGTCAAATGAGCCGTCGTCGTAAGTGCTGACGAAGGCGGCGGCCGAACCATTCACAGTTGAAAAGGTCAAACCGGCAGCTGCAGAGCTCTGCTTCGAGAGTCGCCGGAACTTGGACTTGGTCGAGCTGCTGTTTTCGCGAGGCGAGAGGCCGGCGTCGGCGCTGAGCGCGAGCGACCCGCCGAGGCTGCTCTTGGAGGCGTCGTACGTGCCCTGACTATCGACGGCGATGGGCGCGCGCGCCCCCCCGCGCTGGAGTCGCACGAGCGGGCGCATGTCGCGCGCACCCTTGAGGATGCTTTTTTGTACATCGGGAGACGCGAACGCGCCCGCGATCGCGGGCATGTCTGGCCGCTGCTTTGGGTCACGCTGGCAGCACTGCTTGGCAAGTGCGAGGATGCTGGCTGGGCACTTGAACTGGCGCCGCTCGGCGTCGTCGAGGAGCACCTGCACCGGAGAGACATCGCCGCGCTGCACCACGCGCACGATGTCCATCGCGGTCTTGCACTTGAGCGCGTAGTACGGCGGGCGCAGCGTCGCCATGTGCACGAGCAGGCACCCAAACGACCACACGTCGAGCGCCTTCGAGTGGGCCTCGCCACGCGCCACCTCGGGTGCCATGTACGGCGGCGTGCCGTGGATCCCCTCGCCCTCGGCGGCAAAGCCGGGCTTGCCCTTGGCGGACGAGCCGAAGTCGGCCACCTTGGCAACCCACGAGTCTGAGAGCAGCACGTTGCCTGGCTTGAGGTCACGGTGTAGCAAGTTGTTGAAGTGCAGGTACGCGACGCCCTTGGCCACGTCGCTCGCGATCGAGAGGAGCGAGGCGCGCCAGGTGCGGTGCTCCACGTACCCGCTGCTGTCGTGCAGGAACTCGGCCAGCGAGACTTCGAGCAGCTCGAGCACGATGCCCACGCGCTGCATGTTGTCGGTGGCGATGCCGAGCATGAGCACCACGTTCGGGTGGCGCAGAGTCATCATGGTGTCGTGCTCCTTCAGCATGTCGGCCAGCAGCGCCGCCGAAGACTCCCTGTCGTCGCGCAGCTGCTTGACCGCGCAAGGCGTCGCCTTGAACGAGCACGCGTGCACGGTGCCAAAGGTGCCCTCACCCAGCTTCTCGAGGATCTCGAGGTCATTCCACGGGATGGGCTTGATCTTGCTTGAACTGGTCGCCTGCATGATCATCTGGTTGAGCGCAAACGACTTGGCCGCACGAGGAGTCATGTCGGTCGGCATCGATGAGAGCAGATTGTTCTTTGTTGGGTCTAGGGTGTTTTTGAAGGTCGTCGAGGCGAAGGCAGCCACGGAAGGTTTGTCCTTCTTCACAATATCGATGGTGCGCTCGGCTCCCAGATCCCTGACGGGTCGCGCGGCCTTCACAATGTCGAAATCCTCTTCCAGCGCAATGCCTGAGGTGGCCACCCCTCTCTCGTCGGACATCCTCGAGCTCCCGCCGAAGCCCACCCGCGCTCGCGAGCTGCCAAAGAGATTGCGGATGGACTGGCCGCGGGTGGTGCCGGCGCGGCCCGTTTTCTTGCCCCGTTTCCTGCAGCAGATCACCAGCATTATGAGTGCAATCCCGCCCACCAGCGAGCCGGCGCCGACGGCGATCGCCAGTGTAAGCGTACTGCCGGCGCCGGCATCTGGCACGGAGAGCCCGGAACTCCTAGTGGGGGGGATGACTGTGACGATAGTCTGAGTGGCGATGGTGGGTGCGGACGTCACCGTGACCCCAAGGAAGGAGCTTGCCGCGGACGCGTCCGCGAACGCGGACCGGGTGAGGGTTTCCTTGACGGTGGCAGTCACACTCGCCGTCGGCGTGGTGATGACGATGTTCACCTGGGTGGACGCTGCGCTCGCTGCCACGTTGACATTGCTCGGGTCCACGTCCGCCTCGGCTGCGACGGAGACGGAGATGTTGTTCAGCCGGCCCGGCGTGAAGGTCTCGATTGGCTCTGCGGCGACGAAGCCGATCACCACCTGGTACGTAGTGATCGTGATCGCCCCTGGCACTGACGGGGACGGCGGCGCAGGTGGCGGCGGCGGCTGTGGTGGAGACAGCGGCGAGGGCGGCGGTGACGGTAGCTCGGGGCACTCTGCGAGAATCGAGTTGTAGGCATCGACGTAGCAGGCGCGGCAACTCGGGTAACCACCTGCACTGCAGCCGACGCCATTAAAGGGGTCGGTGCTCGTCGCCAGACACTGCGCATCGAAGTAGCACGGCTGGCCAGCGCACACTGCGGAGGCCAAGGTGCCGCACGGGTCGGGCGGCGGCGAGGGCGAGGGCGGTGGCGGCGAGGGGGAAGGTGGGGGCGGTGAGGGCGGCGGCGGCGAGGG
>Ga0210242_100489_pt1 | contig 35262 bp, 31 predicted proteins | sample ChrtobMeP5a_16mM_FD_155445 | JGI IMG/M metagenome (GOLD analysis project Ga0210242, IMG submission 155445) | Chrysochromulina tobin associated microbial communities from unialgal haptophyte culture, Seattle, Washington, United States - P5a_16mM | ecosystem: Host-associated > Algae > Haptophytes >... | reverse complement strand
CTGATGCTGCTCTATTCGGCGAGTGAAGTATTGCCGGTCTCTGCGGCATGCTCCGAGAATGTGCCGACGGTCTCCGGTCGGCGCTTTCGAATATCGATGCGCGTCAGTTCTGGGAGTGTGATGTGTTGCGCCGGCCCGAGTGCTCGCGCGCTAATGCTCCTCGCCCTGTCCTTCGGTGCGATCACGTCGAGTGTCGCGTTACTCCCCCCTAACGGTCAGGCCTTCGTTGCACCGCGTGCTGGTGCGGGGCTGGTGCTGGTGGGGGCGTTCGTCGACGACTATCACCAACCTACGCGACCAAGTTTACTTGCTCTTATGTCGTCATTCACACAACGGATGTCGTGTGAAACGGTGATTTGTACGAATGGCGACGCCGCGTGAAGGTGGTCGTGGCGCCGGACGCGCGTTGGTCGTGGCGCCGGACAGGAGCACGACGCAGGCCGCCTCGCGCCTCGACGCATTGCTCGCGGCCGCGCAGAGCAAGAGCGCGTCTCGCGTCTCTACGCAGGCGAAGCCTCCCGACGTGCCACTACGAGTAGTTGCATCCCAGGCGACCGCGCTGCGGGCGTGGGAGGCGCCCGATGACGAGCTCGTCGAGAGCGAGTTGCCGCTCGCGCGACGGGAGCAGCTCCAAGAGCGGGCGTCGCGCGTGCAGCTCTGCGCGGCGCTCACTCGCGAGGCGGCGGCGCAGTACCACGACGAGGAGCAGCGGCGCGAGCGCGAGCGGCAGGACCGGCAGGCTGTGAAGCTCCAGGAAGAGCAGGCGCGCAAGCGCGCACACGTGTCATCGCATCGCGAGGCGCGGCTGGCCGCGGAGCGCGCACAGATCGAGGCCGACCGCCGGCGCGAGCAAGAGCACAAGGCCGCCCTGCGTGAGCAGCTCACGACAGCACGCGCGCGGCGAGCCGAGGCGGAGCGACAAGCGGCGGAACGGCAAGCGCAGGCGTTGGCGCGGGAGGCAGCCCTGAATGAGCGCGCGGCGCGCGAGCGGCGTGCGGCCGCCAAGGCAGCCGAGGCCGCGATGGCGCAGCGGCGCGCCCTCGAAGAGGAGGAGCGGCGCACACAGCAGCAGGCAGCCGCGGACGCCGCAGCCCTCGCGGCCGCGGCGGAGGAGGCGACGCGTGAGCAGACGCGACAGCGGCGCGAGCGCTGGCTTGAGCGGTGAGAGCTGCCTCTGATGACCCCATGTGTGCCTCTGGTGACCCCATGTGTGCCTCGATGGACTCCGTCCGATTGCCTCCCTCATCAACTCCGTCCGATTGCCTCCCTCATTAACTCCGTCGGATTGCCTCCCTCATCAGGCGGCAGGAGCGCCTCGAGGCAGCGGCCGAGGACGCAGAGCACGCGGCCGCACTCGCCGAGGCCCGCGCACGTCGCGAGGCCGAGGCGGCACTCGAGCGCCACCTCGCTGCGACTGCTGCACTCCAGCGTTGGATATCGGAGAGGAGATCTCAACTGCCCGCCTGGCGTGCGAGCAAGCGCGCTCAGGACGCCAGTGCACAGACCGAGGCGGCGCGCCGTGCCGAAGCCGAGCGAGACGAGCGACGCGCTCGACTCGACGAATGGAGACGTGCCAAGGACGCCGCCGCCGCCGCCGCCGCCGCCGCTGCTGCTGCTGGACGTCCCTATGCAGGCATGGAAATGGAGGCGGCAGCGGTGGCGGCGGCAGCCTTGGAGCTCGATTGGGGAGATTGGGGGTCGGACGCCGAGCTGGAGGCACGGCTGACGGCGCACGAGCTTGCAGTGATGCGGCTTGCGGCCGATCCGCCGACTGCGCTGGACGACGGAGTCGGCGGCCGGGCGGCGGCGTCGTCGCTGTTGTTGTTGGGCACGCAGGAAGGCGGCGAGGATGATGACGATGATGATGTGACGGGAGCTGCAGCGAGATTGGCGCCAGCACGCTTTCTCGCGCCGCACGAGCGCTCACGGCAGGTAGCCCTCGTCTCCTACCCCCGCTCTGCATGCATGTGCTCACCATGGCGCCCATCTCACGGCAGGTAGCCCTCGTCTCCTACCCCCGCTCTGGGAATTCGTTACTTCGCTCTCTCCTTGAGTCCTGTACCGGTATCCTCACTGGCTCTGATGGGCACGCAGACGCGCCCCTCTCGCGCGACTTGGCGGCCTTTGGGCTCGCGGCGGAGGGCATCTCGGATGGTCGCGTCTGGCTCGTCAAGAGCCATTGGCCCGAGAGGCGCGGCGCGGCCGAGGTGCGTGTGCCGCGACGACGCGCGCATGCGAGTGCTTACCACGGCGCGCGCGTCTCCGCCACCCTTCGGCATGCATCTGCTCACCACGGCGCGCGAGTCTCCGCCACCCTTCGGCATGCATCGGTCACCACGGCGCGCGCCCCCCCTCGCCCCTCGTTCCCCTCGCCCCTCGCCCCCCCCAGGTGCGAGTGCATGCGGCGGTGCTCCTCGTGCGTAGCCCGGTGGATGCGATCGACTCGTATTGGAATATGGTTCTGACCAAGAGCCACACGCGCTCCGTGCGTGCGACCGAGTACACCCGTCTTCGTGACGAGTGGCGTGAGCACGTCCATCGGGAGGCGGCCGTGTGGGCGGCGTTCCATCGCTATTGGCTGGGCACTCGCACGCCGCTGCTCGCGATTCGGTATGAGGACTTGCTTGACGTGCAGGTGCGCTCGAGTGCCCTCGTGATGGCTGCCATCATCATCATCTTCTTCTTCTACCTGCGTACCCCCCCCCCCCTGATTGCCAACCTCATCGTCCACCCTGATTGCGTGCTTGATGACCCCCGATGACGTCCTTGATTGCCCTCTGACCTGGCGTCCGCTCGATCTCCGCTCGATCTCCGCTCGATCTCCGCTCGATCTCCGCTCGATCTCGCGCAGCGGCGCGCCGAGACGCTGCAGCTTGTGGCGGCCTTTCTCTACGCCCGTGCTGCCCCTGCCGACGGGGCTTCGCCCGAGGCGGCCGCCGCTGCACTGCGAGGCATGCTTCGGCGGGTGCAGGTCGCATGTTCACACTCACTCGAGTGTGAAGCGCAGGCTCGCCGGATGAAAGGCGATTCCGAAACGGCCGACAGCGTGGACGACGGCGGCGGAGGTGTGGACGGCGGCGGAGGTGTGAACGACAGCGTGGACGACGGCGGCGGGGGCGCGGACGGCGGCGGCGACGCGAACGACAGCAACATAGGCGCGAACGACGGCGGCGGAGGTGTGAACGACGGCGGCGGGGGCGCGTTCGACGGCTTCACCTCGCCAGCCACCGCGCCTGACGGCCTCCGGACCGATGCCTCAGTTGCCAAATGCGGCGTGTACCGCCCTCGCCGCGGGCGCGTGGGCAGTGGCCTCTCCAACCTTGGGGAAGCCGAGCGCCGACAGCTCGCCGCCGTCGCGGGCGCCGAGCTCTGCTTGTTCAAATACGAAGCGGACCCGAACTCCAAGTTCTTCGGCCGACCGTTAGCAGGCCCGCCGCATGCAATCTATCTCGACCCTCAGAGTGGCAGCGCCGATGCCGCCGCCGCCGCCGCCACCGCCAACGCCAACGCCGCCAACGCCAACGCCAGCGCCGCCGCGGTCAGTACCGGTAAGTCGGGGGCGGGGGCGGGGGCGGGGGCGGCGGGCGGGGGCGCGAGTATGCGCGCCGTCTTGTGCGTGCTCAATCGCGGCCAGGGACTGCGCCCCCGCGAGGACGCACGCGGCATGCGCTGGCGCGATGGGCTCGTCCTCAAGCGCGATGCGTCCCTCATCTTCGCAAGCGAGAGCCACGTCGCCCACGTAGAGCCTGATGACGACTGATGACGACTGATGACGACTGATGACGTCCCTCATCTTCGCAAGCGTGAGCCACGACTCGCCCACGTAGAGCCGTGCGACGACGCGGAGGAGGGGGTGGGCGGGCACGGATCCTTCGCGCTGACGATGGAATCAGCAATCACGAAGATGACGAATCCCGACGATTACGAATTCACGAAGTGATGACCGTCAGTGCGCGGCTGTCGCGCGAGCGAGGACTGAACCGCACGGTCACATGTTATCTTAATCGTTAGACGGATTTTCGTGTGTAACTCCGTGCGGTGAGGGCGCCTTGGTTTTCGCTTCTTTATGGCGCAACAGCCGTCGGTGCACTTTACCTGGGGCAGAAGACGGTACGTCCGCTCCGGAACTGTCAACGGCCAACCCTGGCTCTTGTGCCCGCTCTGCGCTTGTCGCGTGAGCCGTGAGCCGAAACGGATGCGCACGACGTCGCGTCCCTCTCCACTCTCCGTGGCCGGCCAAAAGGTCGACAGGCAAGGTTCACAGCCAAGGTTCACAGACGGTCGGACCTCTCGACGGCGCGCTCATCTCGGCGCGCTCAGCTCTCATCCATCTTGTCGACCGGCTCCTCCTCCTCCTCCTTCGCTTTCGCCGCGTCCGTGGAAGCCTGCAACGCCCGCAGAAAGGGCTCAAGGCCCGGTCCAGTCGGATTGAGGTTTAGTTCGCGCATCAGGCCAAACGCATCTCCTTGGTAGAGTGCCTCGTTGAAGCGCATGGCCGCCTGGCCGTTCATCAGGGCCAATCAGGGCCAATCAGAGCCATTCGGAGGGCACTCTGGCGCGCATCGGAGGCACTCGAGGAGGCGAGAAGGCGCCTTGTCGCGCGAGAAGGGCGCGGGCTGGGAGGGGGTATACAGCGGGGAGCTGGGCAGGGGAGGGGGAGTGGAGGTGCATGTGCACGTGGGCGGGGCATATCTCGCGCGATCTCGGGCGTATCTCGCACCTGGGCCATCTGCGGCGTCGAGAGCGTCGCCGCCGCGCTGTCTCCGCTGGGCAGGTGCTCGGCGAGCGCCGCCTCCATCGCCTCATCCACCTTCGGCACGACGTCCTCCGCGCGTAGGACGTCGTTGAGGGCGACGGGCGGCCCTGCTGCGGGCCCCAGCCCCCCGAGGATGCTCGAGATCGCGTCGGCGGAGAAGGCGGGCGCCGCGCCGCCGGCGGGCGGGGCGGGGATGCTGCCGAGGATGCTCGAGATCGAGTCGGCGGAGAAGACAGGCGCCGCGCCCGCCGCAGCGGCGGGAGCGGCGGAGGAGGCGGGCGCGGCGGGCGCGGCGGGCGCTGGCGGGGCGACGGTGCCGCCGAGCATCGCAAGCAGCTCGGCCTGCGTCATGCCGAGCGCACCAGTCCCCTCCCGTGCCGTCGCGGACTCGCCCGTAAGCACCCTGTGGAACTTGTCCATGAGGTCCTTCTCTTTGCTCACGTCCTCCCAATCGCTCCCCTTCTTACGTGGCTCCTGGGAGTAGAAGAAGAGCTTGCGGCCGCCCGCAGCGAACGCGATGAGCATGCAGAAGCCGTCCTTGCACTCCTCCACGCGCTGGATCTTTGCGTCGCCTTCGAAGACGATCAGGTCGTCCACCACCGAGTTGGCGACGCGGTCCTTCCAGATGAGGTGCGTGAGGCCGTCGTCCGACTTGCGCATTATGAGCAAGCTGCGCGGCACAGCACACGGGTAATCGATGAGCGCGCCACGGCCCAATGCGCGCGCACGAGCGGGCGCGCAGGAGGCGCAGGCGCAGGTGCAGAAGGCGGCGTGGTGCGCACCCTTTCCTCGGGTCGGACGTGACGGTGGTACCCTCCAGGTTGGCCTTGCCAGCCCTCATGGAGACGAGCTCCGGAGACGCGCCAGGCATGCCGAACATGGCTGCGCTCAAAAAGTGGCAGCGGCGGCGGCGGCGACAGCGGCGAAGAGCTTGCGGCGAAGGCCGAAATAGTGTGAATTCACAGAGGCGGAACGCAGGGGTGCCGCTTGCAGCCTCACGCGAGCAACCCGCAGGCCGACCCTTCTTTTCGTCGCTTAACACCGCAGACATGCGCGCTTCATTAGAGGTCGCTCTTTAGAGAGATTCTCCTCATGCAAGCGATGAATCTTTCTTGCTCGACGACGGCGGCGCGATGCGCATCTTGAGATTTCCTTCGCTCGCGCCGATGGCCACGGCCGGCTTGTCCATGGCCCCGCGCACGCTGCCACCCACCTGCGTCGCATTCGGCTCGTCCGGCTGGGACGGCCCCGGCTTCGTGGCGAGTGGAGGCCTCGAGCTCTCCTACTGGGACCTGCACGGCTTCCTGCTCTTGCCCACGCTCTGGCTGCTCACGGCCGGAAAGCCAACGATGCTCAACGACGAGCGCGACCCGCTGAAAACCACCGCCTCTTTCGCCTACCTCGCCTTCATCCTCACCATCGCCGTCGGTCAGGCCTTTGTCTGGGATTCGGTCGGGGCACAGATTGGCATCTGGACCTTCAATCCCGCGAAGGTGACCGGGCTGGGTGCGGCGACGCTGCTGCCGCTCGAGGAGATCCTGTGGCTCTTCCACCACGTCATCAAGGCCGCGCTCTGGACACTCAAGATGTCTGAGTGGACTCTCACCGCCGCGCCCGACGGCACGCCAGCGCCAATGGCCGATTCGGTGCGCGCCGCGGGCAATGCCGTGCTGGCGGCGATGACGCTCGCGGGGTTGGCGGCGCTTGCGGGCGACGAGGACCATCACAAGTGCCTCGGGCTCATCGCCACCTTTTTCGCGCCCGTGTTCGCGGTCGTTTGGAACCTGGGAGCTCGCTATCTCCGCTCGCACTGGCGGTTATTTGTGTCGAGTTGGCTGCCGCCGGGGATGTGGACGGTGTGCATCGACTGCGTGGGGCAGCAGCAGGGCGTGTGGTCCTTCCCCTCGCGCTACCTGACGGGCCTGAGCACCTTGCCCGAGGGGCTACTCAAGCTCGACATCGCCGCGGTCTACCTCGTCTCCACCTTTGCCGTGACCGCCACCGGAGCCATCATCCTAGCAGCCTCGGAGGAATTTGCCGAGGTGCGCTCGAGCCGTTGAGTGCCATGGCCGAAGAGCTCTGATTGCCTCTGATGGCGTCCCTCATCAGGTGCGCGCGAGCAGTCGAGCGCGGTGTGCTGATGACCACTGATGACCAATGATGACCAACTATTGCTTCCCTCATCAGGTGCGCGCGAGCAGTCGAGCTGCCGCCGCCACCGCGGCCGCCACCGGCGGTGGCGGCGGCGCGCAGCTCGGGACGGCGCCCTCGGCGGACGCGGAGAGCCTGTGGGATCTCTTCTTGTTCATCTTGCACGGCGCGGCGCCCAAGACGGCGGAGCGCGTGGCGCAGGCCATGCCACCCGCGTCCTCGTCGTGGCGCGTGCTGAGCGCCGAGTAGGTGGGGTACAACTGTGAGTCGAAACCAACTAGCCGAGGACTAAAAATATGCCGTGCTGTAATGGATTAGATAATAGCCGCGCTCCCCCTGGAGGATTTTTGGATACGTACGAGCACGCGGGCTCGTCACCGCGGAAGGGTCGAACTCGAGGTCGAACAGACACGAAACCCGATACCGCGATACTTTTCGGTTTAGTCTAATACGATAAGAAACGTTTTTGTGCTGTCGGAGATCATACACGACCTTTTACACGTGCTGGAGTGTCTACACACTGATAACAGGAAGGTGTTGAACTCCATTTGGCCGTTTCCACGCCGTTTCCTTGCCTTTTCCGAAGTAGCGATTCGTCAAATTCGCGAGAGGCTCAAATGTGTTTCGTCCGACATGCTTTTTCGGGAAGTTCGGTGTCGTCAAATCTCCACTTCGCAACCGGCTTCGTCGCCCTTCGCTTCTCCCGCATCAGCCATCGACCCCGACCGGAGGTTCTCCCTTTTGCGTCGCCCAATCTCCAATATGGGAGCCTGCTCGTCCAAAAAGTCGGCCGATGCCGCCACTGACACCAAGCCCATCCCTGCCTCGGGCGAGGAGGTCGCCACAGTTCCGCCTACCAAGATTGCCATCGGGCTGTCCGACGAGAAGCTCAAGTCCAAACCTCAGGATGTGAGAATTGATGTGAAGACTTGGCCAAGTGAGGCGCCCACTGCAGCCGACTTGGCCGAGGCGGATGCGGTGGCGATTCGCGTGATCGCGCTGGCGCTCACGATGCGCAAGGCAGAGGTCGCAAAGGACGCGAAGGCTGTGGCTGCGCCGTGTCCAAAGTCGGCGGCCCAAGCTGTGAAGCCCATGGACCCCAAGCTCACCGTGCTCGTGAATGACTTCGCAAAGCAATCCGGCGTGCCGCACATGCGTGAGGCCCTGTGCGCCGCGCTCGCAGCGCACGGAGCGATGGAACCGCCGAGGGCTGGCTCGCCCTCTTCGTCCGAGTATTCGCGCTTCCCCAAGAAGACGCACGAGCGCAGCCCACAGCATTTCGTACCCGTCTCGAAGGCGCAGGAGCGCTTTTGGGGCAGCCCGCAGGCATCCCTCGCAAATGTCGCAGGCTCAAGGCTCACGAAGAACGAGGCGGGTCTCGGGAGCGCGTTCAAGAATCTCGAGCAGGATCTATCCGAGATTGTCTCCGAGATTGTCATCGTGCCCAACGTGCACTCGTCGAAGCCCGCGGTGCCCACTCTGGACCTGTCCAAGTGCCCCGAACGGGTCCTCGACCTGGACAAGCTCGGCTCGCGCACGAGCCCCTCCCCAGACTCCGACGCGACGGTTGCGGTCCAGGAGCGCTGGCTGCAGGCGCACACGGCCGCCGCGCTCGCCGTGGACGACGAGGACGTCGTGGACCTGCATGAGTTTCGGGACGTCGAGCTCGACTACCACGCCGCCGCGCGCCTGCAGGCGGTGGCACGCGGCCGGTCCGACCGGCGAAACTTGGCAAAGGCCGACAAGGCTGGGTCCAAGGTCGAACCGCCAGTGTCGTCAACCAAACGTACTCCACATGATTCGGAGCCATCGTCGCTCGTGGCCTCCGAGCCAGCGACGCCCACCTTCTCGGTGAGCGACTCCGAGCCACCGTCGCCTCTACTGCTTGCGAATGTGCCCGAGCCGGGGCTGCTGCACGTCGTTGCCACCGGGGCGACGGGCGCCATGTCGGGCGCGTTCAAGTGGGAGAAGGCCGCAGCCAATGCCACCGAGGAGACGCCCAGCGGCCGTGAGAAGCGCCGCCGCAACCGAGAGTCCCGCGAGGGCGCGGAGTCGACCTCGCCCCAACCTCCGCCCGAGGAGAACGAGTGGCTCGCCGCGCACTTCCAGCTCACCAAGTCCATGTCTGCCAAGCAAGAGCCTAAATTGAAGGGCGTCATCGCCGAGGTGGTGAAGCAAAAGGGGGGCAAGAGGGGCAAGAAGGGCAACAAGGGAGGCGCAAACAAGGACCTCTCGCCGCTTTCATCGGGCATGGAGAAGCTCAAGTGCGGCCGCGCCTCCCTCCGCTCCGAGCTGATGGATCAGGTCCTCTCAGTGCAATGATGATGCGTACTATCAATTGTTCATCACATGGTCTTGCCAACTCTCGGGCAAGTCGCACAGCGGAGCCTTCGGCTTGCTGGAGTTTCGTTGCATGTACAAGTGAGAGGTGCTGAGACAGAGGCGCAGCGGCAGTGCGCCGCGGCTTGCCCGCGGTGCGCACTAGGTGTTGGATCGAGGCACAGCAGGGTTCACAGGGATGGAGGTCAGGGGCCAGATTTGGCGAGATGCGATGCAGATGGGCGGCCCGAGGGCAGAAGTACTTAAGGGGCCGGGCGCGAGCGTGGCGCCCTACACGGCATGGACGCGTGCGAGTGGCTCCTGCCAGTTTTCGCGCCGCCTGTGGGATGCGCGGCGGCCGGCTGGTTGTGAGGACGCGCTCTCAACACATTCTGCTGATGAAGCCGAGCGGCTATTACGGGGCTATTTCACGGGATTGTGGCAAAGATGTGTGGAGTGAACAGCGATAAAAGACTGCTTGATTTCGAACACCTCGATCGTGATTCGTCACATCACCCTGCCCGCGGATGGCGACACGAGGATCTGAAAAAAGCGGGGACCCTGTGTATTCACGGTTTCACGCGCACATCGTGGTCACAGTCTAGCCTGTACCGGTACAGTACCGGTTGCTCCCCCCAGTGTCTTTTTACCGGTACCAACCGACTGCCGACTTTTAGGACGGTTTGCGGCAAAGAGGAACGCACGCCGTCTTGCGGGCAGACACCGACCGCGGTCCGCGGCACTTCGGTGCCGACACAAGTCGTCGATTTGTGTGTCCGCACAGAGCACAAGCCCCGCGGTCTGTCGAGCTGTTGCGGCGCGAGCTATCATGGTGGCGTCACAGCCGTCAGCCACGGCACCTCTCGCAATAGTGCAGTGGACTCACACGCTCGTGATGAAGCCCATGCTGCTGCTTGCCCGCGAACAGATTTTGCGTTCGTCGTTCGCCGAGCACCACGTCGTATTGTCCTCGTGTGGCGACTCGGAACCATGTTCGACCCTGCTGCAGAAAGCCAGGCCGCTTGTTGACAACGTGACATGCTCCAACGCAACCGATGTGGTGAGAGCTTTGCCAGCATTTTCGAAACTTCGACTCGTCTTCGATGGCGATTATGGTGGAGCACCCGGGACATACAATCAGACATATTGTGCCCTAGGTGAGAACCAAAAGAGGACCCGCTGCAAGACGCACCCCCTGGAAATCGGGGAGCGAGGATGGTGTTGGCACAGCTGCGACGCGCCGTACCTTCTCTGGTATAGTCGTATTGGCAGCGCGCTTCAGCACGTCCAGTTCTTCTGGTTTCTGGAGTGGGATGTCGTGTGGACGGGCGACATTACCACTGTCCTGTCAGCGTGGAGTGCTCTGCATGAACCCTTTAACGTATCGGACGCGGTGGACGTAATCAACCCCTCCAGACGTTCCCCACCTCTCATCGGCAAGGACATCTATTCCTTCGATAGCCGCCGGCTCTACAACCATGATTTGCTCTGTGCCAACCCAAGTTGGGCTGTGCGCAACTGGGTTCATCGGAAGAAGCGCAGCTTGAGGATCGTCAATCACACGTTTGTGCATCGTTGCGTCACAGAAGTCTATAGACTCACGCATCGCCTGCTCGGTGCCATGCTCAAGTTATCGCAGCAGCCACAGGCAGCTATGTTCTGCGAGATGCGCGCGGGTTCTGTCTGTGCTATGAACTCCTGGTGCACCATGAGATCGCTCTTTGATCACGACCGGCTGCACCTGTTTCACACTGCAAGTCGAATATCCTCGGGACTGGCAGTAGATCTTAACCCGTCGGCTCCAGCTTGGTCGAGCCAGGAAATATTTCGGGCGCGGAGCCGATGGATAGCCTCGTACAAGAGCGACAGCGGCGTGCAAGATGCCGTACTGCAAAGGCTCGACCGTCCGATGCTCTACCATGCGTATAAATGGAACCGGTCGGCTTCACCTCAAGTGACGTCATTTGCTGATCGGATGCACCAGGTGACGGCGCCGTTTGAGGAGTTCCTGGGTCGCCAAGTGTTTCGTCGTCACCGCGCCGCGAACACCTTCCGAAAGTGACACGATGCGCTATGTGAGGCGCACTATGCCCAGGCAGGCAGATGGCCCATGATTCATGGCAGGCAGACAGGTAGAGAACGTAAGTAGGCACAGGCACAAGCTGAGGCAGCAAGAAATATGAGGACCATTTGACGCTCTTCCTAAGTGCGAAATTTGGGGACTACAGGTTAACTACAGGTTAGGTGTGAACTCGTCCGCCTTCCAAAAAGAGCAATTAAAGAGCAATTCAGGGCGTGTCCAGCCCGAATTGGTATGGTAGCTTCTAGCTTGTGTTAAGTCATGAACGCCGCTCAAATCGCTTTCTCATTCTGTTCTGTCCCGAACTTACCCCGTTGAGGTTGACCCAAAGGGGTAGCGGTAGGGGCGCCAGAGGGGCGCCCGGTTAGGGGGAGGTTTCCTTGTTTCCTTCTGGATTCGCTACAAACTATCCTCAATGCAAGGGCCTCAATGCCGCAAGCTCGCGCATGCTCCGTGTCTCGTATGGGGTCATGTAATTAGTCATGTAAGGGGGGTGTGTATCCTGAGCGGGCAGTAACAGTGCCGTAGCACCGGTTGTCGCGTCTATGGTTCATGTGCATGTAACCCCAATGAGACGAGTTCGTTTGTGAGACTTCGCAGTTCGTCACTTCCGTTTGTGAGACTTGAGTTCGAACACTACCGTTTGTGAGACTTCGCAGTTCGACCACTACCGTTTGTGAGACTTCGGGTAAGCAGTTTCTAAAGACGCGCGGTACCGTTTGTGAGACTTCACGGTCCTCCAGTTCCCGGTTCAGTTTGTGAGACTTCGGCGAACGTTTGTGAGACTTGGGTTCTTTTGGCCACGACCATTTGTGAGATTTTAGTTCGACCACTACCATTTGTGAGACTTCATGAGTTCTTTTCGCCACTACCGTTTGTGAGACTTGAGTTCGACCACTACCGTTTGTGAGACTTGGCCACTACCGTTTGTGAGACATGAGTTCGACCACTACCGTTTGTGAGACTTGGCCACTACCGTGTGTGAGACATGAGTTCGACCACTACCGTATCGCGGTTATTGTTTGTGAGACTTCACGGTACCGTTTGTGAGACTTCACGGTACCGCTTTGAGACTTCACGGTACCGTTTGTGAGACTTCACGGTACCGCTTGTGAGACTTCACGGTACCGTTTGTGAGACTTCACGGTACCGTTTGTGAGACTTCACGGTACCGTTTGTGAGACTTCGCGGTACCGTTTGTGAGACTTTGCGGCGGTACCGTTTGTGAGACTTCACGGTACCGCTCGTGAGACTTCACGGTACCGTTTGTGAGACTTCACGGCACCGTTTGTGAGACTTCACGGTACCGTTTGTCCCGGCTCCCCCCGGTGTCTTTTTACCGTTTGTGAGTCACGGCCAATCTCGAGAGAGAGATGAACTCGTCTCTAATAACGACAAAGCAATAGAAAGCACACGCCTTTTCCATGGAAGCAGTCTTCTTAATATTCCTGATGCTGAGCGTGGCATGCGGCCGCCATCACAATCATCACTGCGCACACGACGAGATTCCAGCACCTCCATACAACTTTGCAGCGCAGGAGTACTACGAGCCCACAGGCCACGGCCGGCGGACGACGAGCAACAGCTACGAGCCCATCCGCATTCACGTCATCACGCAGAACCTAGCGGCGCTCGATAGCGCCAGGCAATCTTTCTTGATGAACACGCTTGTGCCCGCGGCCGTCTCGGTGCTCTCTCGAGCGTTGTCAGTCGTGCGTGTGCAGGGACCGCTGCGTGTCAATCGCAACTGCGGTTCGACATGGCAGGTGGCTGGCTCGCCATGCGCGAGCGTGGGCCAGCCAGTGCGTTGCGGCTACATGCCGGACGGGACGTCGGCGGCCGTGGCCGACTATCTGCTCAACAGTCTGCAGACCTGCAGTTCGTGCAACGCAGACGGCACGTGCAATCCGTCGAGTTGCACCACTTCGGCCAACGGCACAGGCGTGAGCAACGCAGACTTTGTCTTGTATGTCACGTCGGCGACCACGGGCAGCTGCCCGGCGTCGGCCGGCGATGGCACGCTCGCGTACGCCTCCACGTGTGTGCGCGATCAATACGATCGACCGATCATGGGTCAGGCAAACTTCTGTCCGGTGGCGCTCTCGTCGAGTTCGAGCGCGTGGGAAGACCAACTGAGTACTGCGGTGCACGAGCCTGTGCCTCTGATGACCTCTGATGACCTCTGATGACCAACTGATGATGACCTCTGAAGACCAACTGATGACCTCTGATGACCATCCTCATCAGGTGCACGAGCTCCTGCACGCGCTCGGCTTTTCGACGGATTCCTGGGCGCTCTTCCGCCACCAGGATGGCACCCCGCGCACACCGCGCGGGGCGGACGGTCTGCCTGCGCTCACGCCAACCCTGTGCACCGACGGTGTGACCCGCACTGTGAGGGCGCCCAGCGCGAGCACGCTTCTGGTCAGGCAGGAGCGCGGCGTGATCGTGAACCGCATGGTCACGCCCAAGGTAGTCGCGGTTGCGCGCGACCTCCTCGGCTGCAGCACACTCGAAGGCCCAGAGCTCGAGAACCAGCCCACCACAAGCGGCAGCTGCTTCGGTTCCCACTGGGAGCAACGGCTCTTCCCACAAGAGATGATGGCGTCGACGGCGTCGCATAACTCTTTCATTTCGGCGCTCACGCTCGCAGCCCTCGAGGACAGCGGCTGGTGCGCGCCGCCTCCGCACGCCGAAGGGGTCTCATTACCTCTCATTACCTCTCATTACCTCTCATTACCTCTCATTACCTCTCATTACCTCTCATTACCTCTCATTACCTTTCATTACCTCATTACCGCCCCCGCACGCCGAAGGGGTCTCATTACCTCTCTCCCCGAAGACTCATCTCATTACCTCTCTCCCCGATGACTCTTCTCATTGCCTCTCTCCCCTATGACTCTTCTCATTGCCTCTCTCCCCTATGACTCTTCTCATTACCTCTCTCCCCAATGACTCTTCTCATTGCCTCTCTCCCCGATGACTCTGCTCGATGCCTCTGAAGGCTGCCCCTTAGAGCCACAGTACCTCTGATGGCTACCTCTGATGGCTACCTCTGATGGCTACCTCTGATGGCTACCTCTGATGGCTACCTCCCCTCGCGCAGGTACCGTGCCAACTGGAGCATGGCGGAGCCACTCGTATACGGCCGGAATGCGGGCTGTGCGTGGGCGACGGAGCGGTGCATCGACAGCAGCGGCGTAGCACAGGACGGCTTCTGCAACGTGGCTCAACAAGACGGGTGCATGCGGCCGACCCCACTGATGACCACTGATCACCGCTCATGACCGCTCATGACCGCTCATAACCGCCGATAACCTCTGATGACAGGTGCACGGCCGACCACGCCGCACGCGGCCAGTGCAATCTCGTCACGTACAATTCTGCGCTGCCCGTGGGTTATCAGTACTTCAGCGCCAACCCGAGCCTAGGCGGTTCGATAGCCGTGTCCGACTACTGCCCCATCTTTCGGAGCTATTCGAATGGCGAGTGTGACGAGACGCCGAATGCGCCCTCGAGCTCGCAGAACTTTCGCGGAGAGACCTTTGGCACTGGCGGGCGCTGCGTCAATAGCTCGCTCTCGCAAGTCATCAACAACTATCGCACCAGCGAGCCCGTCCGAAGCGCCTGCCACGTCACCCGCTGCTCCGCAGGCGCACTGCAGCTGAGGGTGCTCGCCGCCAGTGGCGTAGAGCATTGGCTCACCTGCCCGAGCCCTGGGGCTTTCGTCACGCCACCGAGCTCCCTCGGCTTTACCGGTAGCATCCAGTGCCCCGAGCTGGCGCTGTTCCTGCTTTGCTCACCGCACGAGTGCCCCGGACTCGCATGTAACGGCCTCGATACATGCAACGGCGGCGTGTGTACGTGCGGCGCTGCATTCGGAACGACGTGTGCAACACTGTCGCCCGCGCCCTCGCCGCCCCCGCCCTCGCCCTCGCCGCCCCCAGCGCCCTCGCCGCCCCCCGCGCCCTCGCCGCCCCCGCCCTCGCCCTCGCCACCGCCGGCGCCCTCTCCGCCGCCGCCCTCACCCTCACCGCCGCCGCCCTCGCCGCCGCCGCCCTCGCCCTCGCCGCCGCCGCCCTCGCCGCCAGCGCGGCCGCCGACCATCGGAGCAGGCCAAGTCGAGGTCGTTCGGTACATCGTTGAGGTCAGCACGAGTGTGCAGGCACAAGCGCTCACGCTGGCGAGCAGCAAGCCCGCCCTCCTCGCAGCCTTCAACGGCGCATTCCCCCTCGGTGCGGGCGCACCCACGCGGACTCTGACCATCGTTGATGATGCCACCGGCGCCGCGTATCGACGGCGCCTATCAACCCAGGCCACATCGACCCTCCGCTTCTCGCAAAGCTTTGGCAGCCAGGAGGCCGCAGCCACCGCGCAGACCGCCATGAACACTGCCGACCTGAGTCTAGGCAATTTGCAAGCTGCCTTCGCCTCCGTGCCCGGCGTCCAGATCGTAGTTCTCACTGGAGGCAGCGTGTCCACAGCATCCATCGTCACCTATGAGTCGGTAAAGGAGAACAGCGACGGGCTACCCTGCTTCCCCTCCTCGGCCACCGTCGTGCTGGCTAGTGGCGCCAAGCGCTCGCTCGATGCTGTGCAGGTGGGCGACGAGATCGTCGTGGCCACGGCTGAGGGCGTCCTGACCACCGATACCGTGAGCGCTCTCTCGCTCGCCGACGAGGACGCGGTGTCGACGTTCCTCGTGCTCTCGACGGCTGCCGGCCGCAATGTAACCCTCACTGAGGAGCACCACGTGCCGGTTGGCCCGTCCTGCTGCGCCACCCTCAAGACGGCGGGCGAGATTGAGCTGGGCGACACCTTGTGGCTCTCATCGACCACCGGCGCGGCCATGCCCTCCGCCGTGACCAAGATGGCCACTGCGAGCAAGAAGGGGCTGCACTCGCCCGTGATGACGAACGGGCACTTTCCGCTCATCGACGGCATCGTGACGGCCTTCGACTCCATCGGGACGGTCACCGCCGCCGGCTACGGCATCCCGATCCTTGAGGCGACCGGCACGATCGAGCTCTTCAAGCGCGTCGCCTTCGATAGCCATCGCAAGTTCATCCAACAATGAGGCGCGCGGCAGAGCTTTGAGCAGAACACTCTTCAAAGGCGCTGTGTGTCATCGTAGAGTCCTGAGTCAGTCAAGTGTCCAGTCTCAGTGTTACCCCGCGGTCCAATACACGCTTTCGTTCGTGTTATTGTGCTCGTCGTCGTCCGATGTAACTTGACGCCACGTTGGTGACCCGGTGCGTGCCGTGCGGGATCGTGCTGAGTCGTCGTGACGGATTCGGTGCCTGGGGCGATGAAAAAGCTAAAAGGTGGCGGACGGAGCTCGACATGCCGCATCATCGACCCTGACATCACGTCAGAAATTGCGACCAAGATCCAATTGAGTAACAATTGAGATCCAAGTGATCTCCAAGTCCAACTCTTGCTGACTCCAGATGATGAAATCATAGCTGAAGGCAATTCTGACGCGGCTGACGCTTTTTCCTCGCGGCTGACGCCGAAACCACCAAATCAAATGTCTTAGCATCTTACAAATTACCGGTACAAGTACTACTACTATTGATGGCACTTGTAATCGTTCGCTTTTGTTTGCCGCAACGCGGCCCAGGCGGACGGGTCCAATTTTCGAGTACAGACGGATGGACGAGAACGCGCCGCCATCGAGTACACACGTGCCCAAGATTGTGGGGCTGAGGGGCATCTCTCCGCGCACGCCACGCCAACAAAGCCCGAGGGCAAGCAGTCCGCTTCGCGTGCCACGAGAGAGCACCCCGAGCAACAGCGCCCGCCAGAGCAGCCCGCGCCCTCGTTTTCAGGACAGTCCGCGAGCCGCCAGCCCACGTCGTGCTGTCAGCCCTCGGCCCGTTCCAGAGGAGGCGACTTTCGAGGTGGATGAGCAGCTCTACGATCATCTGATAAGCCGCACAACACCGCTGCCGCTCCACGGAGGCCGGTGGTTCCGGCAGGAGCCTTCGCGGATGATATTGTTGGGCTGTTGGACGGCCACCCATGGCAATGGTTGCCCATTCCAAACTCGCAACGCAGGGATCGTCACATCGGAACGTCGCTCGACCGTTGCCGTCGATCTCTGGCGGAAGCTGACGGGCGACGAGACGACGCCTTCAGAGAAGCTCATCACCGAGGCGACCGCGGCTCATCGGAAGCTCGGAGCGAACACGCTCGGAATCGGAGCCAACAACACGCGGACGCCCTCGCCCTCCCTTCGCAGATGGCTCGCTGCTCCTGTGGGTGCCGGTGGTGCGGGCGGCTTTGGCTCGAACTCCGAGCGGCTGCACCCAGGAATCAAGGTGGGATGCTTCAAGGATACGTCGATCGATTCACCCGCTCCTGGGGCGTACGATCCGGCGGAGATTGCCTCGAAGTCGTGCAAGGGGTCGACCTGGAGCCGCATTTCGACAACAAAGTCGCGGCTCAAGAAGGAGGGCGACGAGGATGACGAAGGGCAGCGTAGCATGCCATGGGACGAGAGGGATGTCACGCCGGCGATGGGGGACTACCGAACGTCGTGCCGCAACATGGCCAACGAGGCAGCCAAGCACGTCGGCCGCGTGAGCCCTGGAATGAACCGCGCATCAACGGCTTCTCGCTTGCAGCATGTCAAAACTGCTGTCCAGCAGGCGGGTCCCGGCTCGTACGATGTGGGCGGCTTCAACTTGAGCCGCAACTTGAGCCCGAAGAACATGCGGCCATCAGCCGCGTTCGCGTCCAAGGCTGTTCGGACCTCGCCATTCGGAGGCAAGCCGCTCGTGGCGAATCTGCGGGAGATGTGAACTTTCGAGTCCAGGGGTAGGTGGGGGAGGAAAGTGTGTGCTCAGTGTGTGCTGAGCGTCGTCCGCTCAGAGAAGTTTTCGCGCCGTCGCGGCACTTGAAACTTGACTTGGGCCCGTTGCTGAAGAACGCAGGAGGCCGAGCCCTAAACTCTGGCCAGCCATGCCGGCGGCCAAGAAGGCTGAGAAGGCGGCGGTGGGGTACAACCAGGGCAAATTTTACCGGCGGAAGAGGGAGCTCACCGACGATATGCTGACCGAGATCCAGGATTCTTTTGATCTCTTCACGAGCGCGAACGAAAGCGACGACGGCCCGCCCAAGATTGATGTGGAGGAGCTGGTGGTAGTGATGCGCGCGCTCGGGCACGAGCCCGACAAGTTGGCACTGAAAAAGCTCGCGCAGGAGTCAGACCCCGAGAACACGGGCCGGCTTGACTTTGATGGCTACCTCAACATCATCTTGAACAAGCTCGCTGAGCGGCCGAGCCAGGGCGACCTTGAGAAGGCGTTCCGCCTCTTCGACCAGGGCAGCAAGCAGCACGTGGATTTCAACGACCTCAAACGGATCGCAGGCCAGATTGGCGAGGTGATTGACGACGAGGAGCTCATGCAGATGCTTCGCGAGGCGGACTCTACAGGGGAGGGGGTCGTCGGCCAGGCGGACTTTATGAAGATCGTGACGAGCTACGGCAAACACTACGATGGGGAGAAGTGATCACGGGTACGCATGGCGCCCACCATGGGTTTCGTGCCCCCGCCCCCCATTCTGGCCGGTCGCCGGCATGTCTCCGGACTCTGCCCGCTACCCGCCCTCACATCATGCCATGCGGCCATGTCGAGTCGTCAAGCCTTATTAGAACCTTACTGAAAGCCCTGCAACCAAGGAGGAAAAAGGTTCACTCGTACTCAGTCCTTCACTTGATCGAGAGGCCCGCCCCAATGGGTGTGAACTACATGATTGGCTGTGAAGCCAAATTTTTTAATGGCGACCGACCTCCGGCTCGTCGCGACGGTCTTGTGTTTCGTCTGCACTGTCAGCAAATTCACAACCGCATCGCCGCTGGCGTTTTTGTACGTGGATCCTCCGGCAGAGGCAGGCGAGCGCATGAGCGTTCTCAGCGAGGCCGAGCGTCGCGGCGCGCTGTGTGTGCAGGTCCATTCATCGGCGATCGCCGACATGCTGTGCCGTGACGCTGGCGAAGCCGATGACGCAGTCGTGAAGCGCGTGCGCGCAAACGAAGTGCCACCAGCCGGTGAGGAGCTCGGCTGGGCCAAGATGGTGCTGCCGCGAGACGTCTCGTTCGCTGGCGTTCTGTGCGGCACCGATGGTGGCCTGGCGGATGCGGAGCGCATGCTGCACGCGCTGGTGCCGGAGCGCTCGAATGGCGTGCTGCCGGCCCGCCGCGACAAATTCCTGGCCAACGAGGCCCTACGCGCCGCTGGCTTGGCCGTCGTGCAGCAGACGTCGCCCGGCAGCTGGGCCGCCGCTGAGGCGTTTCTGCGCACGCTGCCGCAGCCGCCGCTGCGTGCTGTGGTCAAGCCTCGACGAGGGCAGGCGAGCGTGATGGTCGGCCTGGCGCGCTCGCTCGAACAGGCGCGGCACATGTTCGACCGGCTCCAGGCCTCCAAAGTCTCCCTCGACGCGCGTGGTGGCGGCGAGGTGGTGGTGCAGGAGCTGTTGGTGGGAGAGGAGGTGATTGCGATGGATTGCATCGGGACTGATTGGGACTGATTGCAGGAGCTATTGGTGGGAGAGGAGGTGATTGCGATGGATACATGGATTGCAGGAGCTATTCGTCGTATAGGCGTTGATTGCCTCGGATTCCATCGGGACTGATTTGGGACTGATCGCCCTCGCAGTTCGTTGTCGATGTGGTGTCGCGTGCGGGCGAGCACAAGGCGGTCGCCCTCTGGCGGTATTCGAAAGGCGAGCGGAACGGCGCGCCTTTCGTGTACGATTACGATCAGGTGATTGCATGCTGATGGCCAGAGGTGACCACGAATGAGCACTGGGTGCTGCTGATGAGCGCTGATGACCACTGATGACTGCTGATGACTGATGACGACGAATTAGCACTGATGACCACTGATGACTGATGATGACTGATGACGACGAATTAGCACTGAGTGCTATGCTACTATGGCTGCCGTTCATGTATACGAGTACGCTCGTCAGCTCATGCCATACGCTGGCTCAAAAGAGATGGCTGATGCATTGGGACTGATTGCGACAGATTGGGGCTGATGACGTCTGATTGCGCTCGCAGCTGATGACGTCTGATTGCGCTCGCAGCTGATGATGTCTGATTGCGCTCGCAGCTGATGCCATGCGCTGGCCCCAAGGAGAGGGCGCTCGTCGAGTACGCCTTCGCGACGCTCGATGCTCTAGGTTGGCAATGGGGGCCCGCCCACATCGAGCTGATGAGCACCGTCGACGGCCCACGGCTCATTGAGGTGATTGCATGCTGATGGCCCACGGCTCATTGAGGTGATTGCATGCTGATGGCCCACGGCTCATTGAGGTGATTGCATGCTGATGGCCCACGGCTCATTGAGGTGATTGCATGCTGATGGCCCACGGCTCATTGGGGTGAGACGCATGCGGTGCCGCTTCTTGAACGGGTGCGACGCCTCTGATGGGCCTCCGATGGCCTCCCTCCTCAGGTGAATGCGGGCCGCCTGAACGGGTGCGACGGGCACGGCGGCATGTTCCTCGTTCGGGCTTGCGGAGGTGTGCCGCAGCTCGAAGCGTACCTCGACGCCCTCTTTGACGAAGCTGCGTGGAACGCGCTGCCGCGGGCGCCCGCGTCGGCGCTGCTGGGCGCCGCGCGTCTGGTGAAGCTGATCTCACCGGTGCAGGGTCGGCTGAAACGGCTGCATGACGAGCCCTTGGAGGGGCTGCCCTCCCTAATTAGGGTCGAGTATGAGGCGAGCGAGCCAGGCGAGTACGTGGCTCTCACCATCGACCTCGCCACGTGTGCAGGCTACGCGCTGCTGCTTCACGCGGACGAGGCGCAGGTGGAGAGGGACTATCAAGTGCTCCGCCAGGCGCAGGCGACGCTATTCGAGGTTGAGGACTAGCGAGGGGGTCGACGTGGCAGCGCTGACAGACCTATGAAGGACCAGTCAGTCGTCTACTGTCTTTTGTCGTCTTCAGCGCCATGCCCGGTTCAAAAACATCGGGGGGAGCCGGGCAAACCCGAGGTACATGTCATCTTCAAGTTTTGTCGCTATTCGTTACGCGTTTGAAACCAACATTCTCGTTCCGTCTTGCGAGGAATTCTGTCCGCGGTCGTCGGACAACTAGCCGCTGCACTCGAATGAACTCCCCCTCCTACTCACCCCTCGGGGCTCGGAGTCGACACATGCCCATCCTCCCGTCCACCTACGGGCTGCCGTGGGAGCGTGGGGAGGCCATGTTCCCGCTGACGGCTCGGAGCCACCGCAGCCACACCAGCCACAGCACCAGGGCAGAAACTGCGGTCGATCCGGCCCTGAAAGCTCTATGGGCCGCCGACCCGAGCCTGAAGCCGCGCGTGCTAACATCTTCGTTTGGCCTGCAGGCCAATTCGTTGCGCGAATCGCCCGCGAGCGTCGTGCTCGGAGGCGGCCCGGAGCGCTTCCACACCTTCACGAAGTGGAGCTACCGCGGGCCACCGGGCCCGCAGTTCCCGGCGTACTCCACCTTCGGTCCGCAGCCGCTCTCGACGTTCTTCACGGCGGCGCGCCCGATCACGAGCAAGGACACGCGCTGGGGGGCGATAGAGCGCTTCCAGCGAGCGACCGCGACGCCAGGGCCCGGCACGTACAATCCTTGCATCTGAGGCTCTCCGGAAGAGTCTCAGCCGAGTCTCTGCTGCCCCATCGGCGTTTGCCCCGCACCCGGTTCCTTGACCTTGTGCGCGTGTGTGCGCGCAAGTGTGCGTTCTCCGGAGGACATGTGTGCGTGTATTAGGCGAGCGACTAGCCGCCTGGGCCGCGCTTCATATGAAGATATGATCGAGACCACGGTATCGTTGCATACAGCGTCGTCGTTCGTGACAAGAAACGAGAATTAACTCCATGGTCGAGTTGAATTACTGTAATTAAACTTCGAGGAACTTCGGCCGAAGCCCGCGCCGCACCGAGCAGCCGACGCTGGATGGTGGCCCTCTCGGTCGCATGGTAGTCGTTCGGGTATGACGAGTCTCGACGCCACGCTCCGCGATCTCTGGACCCGACTCGAAGCGCTCGCAGTACGACACGGCGCCACCCTTGCGCTGGCTCCCGCGCTCTCCGAAGACGCGATCGCTGCCGCCGAGGCGAAGCTCGGAGCCTCGCTGCCGGCCGGCTACCGCGCCTCGCTCGCGCTGCACGACGGCCAAGCCTCCTTCGCAGGCGGTGGCGGTGGCCTGCCCTGGATGCCGGGCTGCGGGGCGCTCGCGCCGCTCGCGAAGGTGCTCGAGCAATGGGCCGAGGTCCAATCGCTCGTAGCCGACTTCCCGCTGCCCGAGGCCACCGAGGACGAGGACCGAATCCGCTCCGGGGCCTACCGCGCGCGGCGCATTCCGATCGCCGGTACGCCCTACTGGGATGGCGACACGACCTACCTCGACCTCGACCCCGGCCCCGCCGGCACGTCGGGCCAGCTGATCACGCTGGTGACCGAGTGCGACTTCGTCACGCTGGGCCCGAGCTTCGAGGCTGCGCTCGCCCACTGGGTCGAGGCCCTCGAGTCGGGAGCGTGGACCGTCGACGCCGCGCGAGGCGCGACCCACCCTGCCGGTGTGGCGCCCTTCCAGGCCCACCCTGCGGAGCAATTCGCGGCCGGAAGCTGACGGTCCCCGTCAGCGCGGCGTTTCGCGACGAGGGACTCGAACGCCTTGTAGAGCTATCGGCCGGTTCTCGGGGACGATCCCCGAGAGTCGCACCATGCTGCCATCCTCGAAGCGGAAGGTGTGGCCATCGTCGTTGGAGAACACGTCGTGCGACGCGGACGACGCGATCGCGGCGCCAGGCTCGACCCCCGCCGCACCGAGCGACCGAGGCACAGCTCCGCCGCTCAACAACATCTCATCGTCAGAAACGCCCTCGAGAGCGCCTAGAGTTGGAGAGCCAGTAGATGACATACTGTTATGCGTTATAGTCTGCACTGAGATGAACACGGTTGTGTCAGACACCTAGTACCCTAGCGGTCCAATCTTACGACGTACGGTACACCTGCACGAGGCGAGGTATCGCAACAAGAGCATTAACCATTATTTACACGCCGAGCTGACGGTCAACGGTAGATCGAATCTGAAATCCGCCGCCGACCATCACCGGCGAAGTCCTAAGCTAAGGTGCCTAAAGCGCGTCGTGCACGATTCACGTCGGCGGCTCGCTACACATTTGCCTACGCTGACAAGCCGGCGATCGACTTGCCACTGTACTGTGACATCGCGTGATCTAGGTGCTCGTCGGGGGCACCCAAGAGTTGTCCGCGTGTCGGTGGCCCAAGCAGCTTCGGCAGGCTGCTTGGTGTGGAAGTGAGGAGTTCAGGTGAGAAGTGGACGGGCGGCCGAGTGGCAGGCGAGCGAGAGCATGCATGCAGCGGGTCGGCAGGCGAGCGTGGGCGTGCATGCAGCGGCGGGGCCGCCACCGCCAGTGCCGCTGCCGCCGCCGCCAGCGCCGCACCGGGGCTCTCCCCACACCCTCTGCCGCCGCCGCCGCCAGCGCCGCGGTCGCCGCCGCCACCGCCTGCGGCCACGCCACCGCCTGCGGCCGTAGTACCCGCCAACCAACTCTGTGCGGCGATGGGCTGAAAGTCACTGGCCGCGCCCGCGGCAGTGCGCTCGTTCACCAAGGGCGACGGCCTCGACTTACCGGCCGGTAAGTGGCCCTTGCGCTCGATCGCGGCCACCTTCTCACGCTTCGCGAGACGCTCGTCGATCTGTTCGAGCTTCTTGGTGAGCTTCGCATCGAGCCCCTCGACCACCAGGCGCATGCGACGGGCGTCTTCCACACTCACCATCTCGGCGTGTATCTCGGCGTGTATCCCGAGGCGCATGCGCCGGGCGTCTTCCACACTCACGACGCCGCCATCGGCGTCGTCGCGGGCGCCATGCTCGCCGGTGCCACGTAGCGTGCCGTCGGGCGCGAGCCACCCTTCCGGAGTGCCGACGAGGCCATTCGAGCGCAGCAAGACGACCTCTCTGCAGAGCGTGTTCACAATCTCGCTGATGGTCTTGACCTCGCCCCGGAGATCTTTGACCATTGCGTCCACGGTCGGAGGCGGCTCGGGCCCCGGCACTGCTTCGGCGACGGGAGCCTCCTCCTCGGGATACAATGTCTGACGAACCTGTGGGAGAGAAGCGATGGCGTCGTGGTGAGCACTTGCATGCGGGGGCCTCCTCCTCGGGATACAAGGTCTGGCGCACCTGATGAGGAGGGCAATCAGACCCCAATCAGAACCAAATCAGACCCGAATCAGACCCGAATCAGACCCGAATCAGACCCGAATCAGACCCGAATCTGCGCCTGGCGTACCCTGCGATAGCCGAAGCCGAGGAAGTCCCAGCACGTGTGCATCACGCCAAACTCGTTGAAGTTGGGATCGTCGACCTTCTTGATTGCTTCGCGCTCTCGAACGGCTGCCTGCGCCTCCGCCAGGATGGCGAGGAAGAGAGAGAGCATGATGAAGATCGCGACAAAGAGGTAGACGAGGAAGAGGAGCGCGTTCATGTAGCCTGAGGACTGGTTCATCACCTCATCCAGATCGAAATCTCCGAAGAGAGCTCGGAAGAGCGACACGATCGCGGGCCCTTGGTCGTAAAAGTCTTCCATCACCGGCCCAAGCTGCACGCAGAACACACAAAGCAGGCAGATGCAATCAGCATGCCATCCGAGAGGCCATCCGAAAGGCCATCCGAAAGGCACTCCGAAAGAAGCACGCCGAGAGGCACTCAGAGAGAGGCACTCCCATCTGCACGTAGAGCATGGTCATCAGGGGTCATCAATGGTAATCAGTGGTCATCAGCGCACCTGCACGTAGAGCATGGTCGAGAAGGCGAGGAGGGAGTTGAAGAAGACGATCGCGAAGAAGAAGATGTCGATGGCCGCGTGCCGGAGCACATTCGACATGAGGCCCATCTTTGGCACGAGCTGGCTGGTGAACTTGGTGATCTTGAAGAGCTGTAGGCACACGCAGAGGGCGAGGTACTGCTTGCAGATGCGGTACTCGCCCATCGCCTTCCAATCATCGAAGTAGCCGATGTTGGCGCACAGGAACGAGCTGCAGTCCGGATTCTCGATGGTCTGGCGTACCTGATGAGGGAGGCAATCAGGTACGCCGACAAGAGGGGCATCAGAGGGGCATCAGAGGGGCATCAGAGGGGCATCAGAGGGGCATCAGAGGGGTGTCAGAGGGGTGTCAGAGGGCCATCAGAGGGTTATCAGGGGGTGTCAGAGGGGTGTCAGAGGGGTATCAGAGGGTAGTCTGAGTGCTCGAGAGCCGCACGTACCTGTACAACTTGGAAGTACACCTGCAGGAAGATGATGTAGTTTCCCCAGTCCATCAGGTGCCAAAAGTTCTGCACGTAGTCGATCGGCCCTTGGCGGATGAGCTCGATCAGCTCGAGCATGGCGAAGAAAGCGACCATCACCATCGAGATCTGCGCATACAGCAGCATGTCGTCGAGGGCCGCCTCGTCCAGGATGCGCGTCTCGACATCGTAAGATGGGAAGATCGCTCCGAGGGCGGTGAGCTCGAGCATCAGGGTGAAGCGAGATCGCACGCCCACGTGATTCGAGTTGAGCCTGATGAAGGACGCAAGCAGCGCTCCTCAGCGGCACTCAAGAGGGAATCCAGAAGTAATCCAGAGGCAATCAAGAGGCAATCAAGAGGCAATCAAGGGGAAAGGCGTACTGTAATCCAGATGTAATCAAGAGGCAATCAAGAAGCAATCAAGGAGAAAGGCGTACTGTAGCGTGATCGTGAGCACGCGCGATCTCGAATCGAGATAGTGGCCACGCTTGAGGTCATTCCACATGTTCTCCACCGCAGCGCGCACCACGCCGGTCATCTTGCCCGAGCCGTCGCGCCGATTGGTCGTTGGGTCGCAAACCTGCATGCATGCAGGCATAGCATAGCATGCATGAGTCATTGTCATATGCATTCATGGCCACGCAATCGTCTCGCACGCACCTGATGCATGTCGCGCCCGTTGTGCGAGAGCCGCACGCAATAGTATCGTGGCGTCTTGCCGTTGGTCGCGTTGACGTAGTGGAGACGGTAGTCGACGACCCAATCGACGAGATCGTGCTGCTCCTCGAGATAGATCTCCGAGAAGAAGGGGATGACGACCGCAATGAAACCGTCCGTATCGTACTGGCGCATCGACGGGATCGCCGCCGAGGTTTGACCACCGGGATTGCCGCCGAGATTCCGAGCTGAGAAGTATCTCCATCGTATCTCGGGCTCCTCGTCGGGGTGGCTGATGTTGTACCTGATGAGGCAGGCCATCAGAGGCCATCAGGTGGCACTCACAACCAGCTGATGAGGGAGGCCATCGGAGGCCATCAGGTGTGGCACTCACAACCAGCTCTCGGGCGCAATCAGGGTCTCGTCCGGTGTAATCAGGGTCTCGTCGGGCGCAATCAGGGTCTCGTCGGGCGCAATCAGGGTCTCGTCGGGCGGGCTCATAACGTACCCGTACGTCTGCGTCGACGAGGTGTAGATGCCTCTCTCGAGCTCCGGGTAGCACTGCCCGATCTGGTGCAGTCCGGCGCAGTTCTGCGGCGCCGCGCGGCCCTGCTTGATCAGGATGCCTTCCGTCCAGTCGAGCATGTCCATCCTACGCACCAGCTCGTCAAGCCCGAGCGGTGACGCACCCACCAGATGGTGTGGACCGTCGCCGTCGGGCCACGCGTCGTCGTTGCATCCTTTATTCTGGAGCGTGTTGGGCAGACCCACGAAGGGGTTGCACGGGCCAGCGTCGCCGAAGAAGCCCGGCCAGAGCACCTGGTTGCCCCACTCATAAATGTCCGAAGCGCGTCGGATCGTCTCGAACGTGTTGTGCTGGCTGTCGAATGGCGTGGTCACGAACTTGTTCATCACGTGCATCGTCATGTAGTACTCCTCCCTGCGGCGCATTGTGCCCGCGAGGTTCTGAAAGACGATCACGAAGACCAGGTACAGGCACGCCTGCAGCGAGAGCGAATTCAAAACGTTGAACACGTTGTTCGTCCACCGCACGAACCACGGCTTCAGCTCCTCGGGCTCGGGCGTCTCGTCGGGCACGTAGTAACTCGGGCCCGCGCGCACGAAGCTGTTCAGTTGGAGGCCGCGAACGTGGAACTCCTTGAATTCTTCGACGCTGAACACGTAGTGCAGAACGCCGCGCATATTCTGCCGCAGCAGCGCCTTTGAGAGGCCGTCATTCTGCAGCTCCTTGCCCTCGGTGGGCCGCTTGGCACCCACGTCCTTCCACTTCAGGCCGAGAGTGGCGCCCTCCTTCTCGCCCGCGATAGGCGGCGACTTTTTTCTCCTCCGGCGCACCGCGGCCATGATCTGCGACGCGCCGCCCGCGCGGCCAGCGATCATTGGCATGGCTCCAAGGAGTTGGTGGGAGAGAAGGAGCAAAAATCCTCACAGCAACTTCACACGCCCACGACGGCGTTAGGTCATGTTTACTCTAAACTTCTACGTTCAGTTGCCCACCGTCGCACAAATGCTCGCATCGACGTCGTACGTCCCCTGCGTGATCGTCAGGTAGAGAGCAGTCATCGAGCCCACGGTGACGAGGATGGCGATGGCCACCGCGAGCGCGGAGCGGACGGGCGGCGTGCAGCACGTCCACGAGCGTGGCAGCACATGGTGGCGCCCTTGCTGCTCGAGTGCCATGAAGCCTCCCTCGTCCTCCGACGCCGCCGCCGGGGTGGAGCCTGCATCGCGACCATCCATTGCGAGGGTCACATTCACATTCACACCCACATTCACATTCACACCCACAGCGGAGGGGGCAGTGTGCGCGCAGTGCTCGGCAGTGCTCGTCGTGTGTGTGCCGCCGAGGAGGGTGGTGCCGAGGCCCGGCTGGGCCTGCAGGCGGACGTGGCCGGCCTTGCGCTGGAGGACAACGTAGAGGGCGAGTGGCAGTACAAAGCTGGAGAAGGACACAAAGAAGAGACTGGTAATGTTGATGATGCGCCCGAGGACGTCGGGCATGTAGAGCAGAGGGAAGCCGACGAGCCACGGGAAGATGACGCCCCACGCGAAGCCGAAGCCGCGCGAGAAGCCATTCTCGATGAGGTTATACTTGATGATGATCGAGAAGACGGGGATCGACGAGACGATCGAGAAGATTGGGAAGCAATAGACGGAGGCCTGCAGCAGGGTCGTTGCCGCCCGGCTCGACTGCCACGGCGCGGTCGCCGGCTGCGAGAGCAACTGCAGCAGGTCGTTGGCGCAGACAAAGGTGGGGTCCTCGAGCTGGCGCGCGCACGTCGCTGTGACCGGCCCTTGCAGCACATCGGAGAAGACCAGAGCGGCCGTGAAGCCGATGGCCACGAAGAGCAGCGCGCTGAACGTGGTCGCGAGCCAGAGTGCCCGATTGATGGGCACGCCCGGTAGCTTCTCATTGAGCCACGAGGGGACCGTGGTGACGAACCTGTGGGAAAGGGGGGGGATGGCGCCGTGGTGAGCACTTGCATGCCATCTCGAGCCACGAGGGGACTGTGGTGACGAACCCGAAGTTGAAGAGGATGCCACCGAGCACGCCCGCTACCGAGCCGAGCTGCGGGTTGTTGTTGATCGCGGGCAGCCGCGAGGAGGTGGAGCGGACCAGGGCGTGCAGGCCGAGCTCAGCGGAGGCCGCCACGTCACCAGCAGCAGCACCACCACCAGCAGCACCACCACCAGCATCAGCGCCACCAGCACCGCCACCACCCGAGGCCATGCTGAGGGCGGCCAAGATCCAGATGAGCCAGCAGCACGCGGTGAGGCCAAAGGCGCCCTTTTGGATGATCATGTTGTCGTCGAGGTTCCACGCGCCGCAAGGGATCGCCATCGCCGCGGTGAGCACGTACCCGAGCGAGAGCACAATGTGACAGCCCCAGCCGTTGCCGTGGCTCAGGTCAGCCGAGTCGATGCATGAGAAGACACGATCCGAGCCGGGGATGGGAGAGCCGCTGGACGTGGCATTGCTGTACAGGGCAAATGGCGTGAGGTTGAGGCCGCATGATTTACCAAACAGGGCCGAGATCAGCACGTCCATCACCTGCGCTGACAGGATTACCGAAATGATGTTGAGAGACATGAGCGCGCCGTTGAGGCCGATCTGACTGGCAACGTACATCCTCCGTCCGAAATAATGGTCGACGACGGAGACGAATTCGACGCGGCCCTTGAACCCCTCATTGCCGGGGATGCGATCCATCGCTTCGGCAAATATGGACGCGCTCAGGGTCGTCACCACCCACATGCAGATGATGCATGCCGTCGGCGGCAGCCAACCAGCCTCGACAAACAGATTCGGCAAGGAAGGTACGCCCGGCCCTGTGATGTTGTTGATGAGCAGGATGACGCCCGCGAAGAAGGCGATGTCCTTCCCGCCACCGACCGCCTGATGGCCGGCGGGCGACGGCAAGACGCCCATCAGCCGCGGCCGCCGCGGCCTCTCCGACCAAACTCGCAACTTTCAAGTTGAATGAAACGGCTGTGAGCCACAGACTCAACTTTTGGAAAGGGCGGTGCTCGCATTCCCTGCCTTATTAGTCATACAATTGATGGTGACCTGGGCCAACCCGACAGTCGCGCGGCTCGCAGCGGGCGACCGCTTCGACGGCGAGAACGTGTGCGGGCTCGTGCTGGTGTGCGCGTGGCCGATGCCGTCCGATGTCCAGTCGCAGGCTGGTTCACTGTGCGAGAAGCTGCGCGCTGAGCTGCCGGCTGCAGCCTACGTGTACCCGCCATCGACGCTTCACTGCACCATCGCGACGTTGCGCGCCTTCACGCACGGCGCGATGGATTCTTCCGCAGTCGAGGCGTGCGTGGCCCTCTGGGAGCCGGTGCTTGCCAAGGCCAAGGCGTCTCCAACTTGGCCGACGCAGCCAGTCCGGCTGCGGATGGAGGCACCTACGCTCGAGGGCGCCGCGGGGATCCTGCGCTACGCGGACCTCGACGGTGCGATTGCGGCTATGCGCGCGGCGCTTCGCGACGCCATCGTCGCGGCCGGTGGCGTGGCGGTCGAGGGCGGTGGCGACCGCTCTCTGGGCACGCCGCTCAATGGCGCTCCAGAGGGCGAAGTACCGCCGCACATCCCGGACATCGTGCACTCGACGCTGGTGCGCTGGACGGCCGAGCCCGATGATCGTGCGGCCGCCGCCGAAGCGTTTGCGCGCGTCGCCCAGAGCTGGACACCGCTTGAGCTCACAGTACCGCGAGCCATAGCCGTCTTCGAGCGGCTGCCGTACATGCACATGCTCGCAGCGGGCGGCGCGAGCGCCGACGAGTTCATCTGGTGGTCGGCGTGAGGGACACCCACGCAGCGAGTTGGCACTCCCACCGGGCCGCAGGTGCCTCGTGGGATCTCGTGGGATCACCGCCTGCGCGGGTGCGCGCAGTCCGCGCCGGGTTGGTAAAACGAAAGCGTTCATGTTGGAAAACGGCTAACTAACGGCTATATAGATTATAGAACCCTATTGATAGAACCCAAACGTTACACGCGGGACGAGATCATTTTTGATTTAAAAACAAAGAGCCGAATATGAGAATGACGATAAGACCGTAAGTGCAAAGGAGAAAGGCCTCGCCTTTATACTGTGAAGCGTTCTTACAGGCCGTTTTGCAACACATTCACAGACATAGGGCGGTACGGAGGTGGAGCCGAGAGAAACACATGTTCTGTGCCAGCGAGGACCGAGGACGCCACGCGCACAAGCGGGCGTGACTCGGCAGCGCGGGCTCGCCAAGCATGCCGTCGGGCCGCATGCAAACGGCGCGAGCGTGGTGTCGCCGCCTCGCCGGGAGGGCGCGCGCGTGAGTTCGATTCTCGTATGGGGCTGACAATCAACCCCCTGCATCTCGGCTGGAAGGCGGCTCAACGTCGGCTGGTAGGTGCCCGTAGCATAGAGGATGATACACTTGGGATCGCGGCACGACAGGGCTGTCCCGCGGGCAGGCGGCATCAACCAAGTCTCGTCCCATCCCAATCAAGATTATCTGCGCCGCCACGCGAGGACGCCAGCATGAGGGGGCGAGAGTCGGCAGCGCGGGCTCGCCACGCCGGCGGGCCGCACGCAGGGCACCGCGGGCCGCACCGCGGGCAGCACGGCGCGGCCGCCGCGACCCGCCTCGCCAGGCGGAGGGGGACGGTGGCAAGGGGCAGTCTGAGTTCGATCCTCAGCGAGCGCTTACATTTGTGCCAAAAATGATAAGAACCACGGAAACCAGCCGCCGTGCCCTCTTCGTATGTGAAGCCGGCCTGCATGCACTCCTTCGGTTTGAACCCAGCCTCCCTCGCGTCCTTGCAGGTCGACAGCATGCCGGCCTCCCTTGTCTGCTTGCACGAAAAGCCGGCTTCCCTCGCCTGCTTGATTGAATAGCCGGCCTCTCTCGCGTCCTTGCATGAAAAGCTGGCCTCCCTCGCGTCCTTGCATGAAAAGCAAGCCTCCCGTACTTCCTTGCATGAAAAGCCAGCCTCCTTCGCGTCCTTGCATGTTGACAGCATCCCGGCCTCTCTCGCCTGCTTGCATGAAAAGCCGGCCTCTCTCGCGTCCTTGCCTGAAAAGCCTGCACGCCTCAGCTCCGCAACAGTCGCTCCCGCTGCCATCAAGGCCGCCGCGTCGAACCCGGCCGCCTTGAGCTCTTTGTCACTTGCTGCAACCCAAGCAGCATCACCCCGAACGAGACTGGCCACCTCGTAGCCACCCTGTAGCAACGCCGCCACCGAAAAGCCGCCCTTGCCCGCCGCACGCAGTTCCCACGACTTTGCACCTGCTTCTCGCAGCTGGGCGACTCGGCGCGAATCATCGGCGGTCAGCCGCCGGCCCCACAATGCAAGCCTCTCGCCACCCCCCGACAGCGCGACCTGCTTCGCGGCCAGCACGCCATCGACCGCCTTCTTGAAGTTCGTATCTTCATTGTAATAGTCGGGCGACTCCTTCAGTGCGACCGCCTGCAGCTCGCGATCGAGAAGGGTCGCAGACAGCGGACCGATTGCCGACCCGAGCTTGCCTCGCACTTCGAGGCACACCCCGGCTGCCATGTCGCCCAGCAGCTTGCGCCGCTTGCCGATCACCTGCTCAATCGTGAGGGCGGTGAGGTTGATGGACAGGCCGACGCTCACGACGAGCACCGCGTCCTCCACGCGCATCGAGTGCACCTCGAGCCCCGTCAGAGGCGCAAACAAGACCTCTTGCTCGTGCGGGTACATGGAGAGGAAGGTGATGTCGGCGCCGCGATTGATCATGCCCTGCAGGACCTCGAAGACGATGCCCGAGCCGGCGGCCCCCGAGGACGATGCATAGTCCATCGCCACCTTGCGGTCGGTGGTCGTCGACATGAACGCGGCCTCGATCCCTCCACGCACGCCAAACTCGTTGGCCCGCCAAAACGCATCGGGCAGCCCCATGCCACTCAAGCCGCGATACACCTTGGTCGCCGCTGTGAGCTTGCTCAGCTTGACTATCGCCGAGTTGATCGCATGCAGCGTCGTGGTGTACTTGTTGCCCAAGCACAATATCTCGAACTGAGCTCGGAGAAACGGCACGCTGCTATCGATGCCGCGCAAGACGCCATTGTACTGTGTGGGAAGAGAGAGAGCGTCGAACCAAACCACAAAGCTTCAGGGCAGCGCTCAGCCACTGAGGAAAATGCAGGGTTGTGTGGAAAAGGGGTCGTGCGGGCGGTGGGCAATCCTACCTTGGTGAACAGAGGCCCAGTGTACAGCCGTGCTCCGAAGCCCTCCGCGAGGATCAATGACGGCTCCTTGATCTTTCGCAGCCGCGCGTTCCGCTCGGTGAGCCGCAGCTCCATATCGGCGATCGGCATCGGTGCGCGGAACTTGGCAGCGAGCAGCTTCGCTTCGGCAGGCCAGCCCTCGGGAGGCGGGCGGTCGGGCTCGACGACGAAGCGCCACTCAATCGCGGAGGTGGTCTTTATATGGTGGTTGCTCGAGACGAGTTCGACATTCGAGTCGTCGCGCTCCGTATGCTCCGCGGCCATCGCATCCACAATCTTGGGATTCGGAGCGCCGACCTTGGCCTCGAGGCCACCAAAGAAGGTGCTCAGGTCGCTGTACTCGAGCAGGCCCATGCCATCCGTCAGGAACTTTTCCTGCACCTCGGCGGCGGTGCGCTCGGTGCGCAGCCTCTCGACCGCCGCCCACACAAGGTCGCTGAAACCAGCGAGCTGGGCCGCGCGGAGGCGGCTGTCCAGCTCGTCGCGGCTGGCTGTCTCGCGAAAGTACTCCAGCGCCTTGCAGCCCGCGGGCACCGCCGGCTCCAGCGCGGCGACGACAAGAGAAGCAAAGTCGAGCGAGCCGACCCATCCGGCTGTGGTCCACTCTTTCGTTTGGGTGTCCGTGATTGGCGGCCCCTTGAAGATGTTACCCGACGCATCCAGCTTATACTTGGGGGTCGTCTTGTCCACGAGGATTTTCTGACCGGTGGACACGTCGATGACAAAGTCATACTTGTCATTCAGGAAGCCCCAGTCCCAGCCCGGCTGCGAAGGCGGCAGAAGATGGGCAGGTCAAGATTGGCAGAGTGGCGCTGGCAGAGCGATGGAACCATGAGGTCTAGGCAAATGGATCGCGGCGTCGGCAAGGAGCTCGCGCGCGCTGCGCTCGCTCGCTCGCTCTGCGGCTGGCGCGGCGCATGCACACCATCTGCGAGCGTCGACTGCAAGTTTCTTCGGAGATTTATTTATTCACACTCACGTCGTTCTCATGCTCGTAAACGACAATCTGCTTCCCCCAGCCGCGCCCCTCCCCTCGCGCAGAGTCAGGGCCTGAATCACTGACTACTTAGTACGACTGCGAGCGATCGTGTGACACCGCTCTCGTCACCTTGGCTTTTGCTACCAGCCTCCCGTTCACGTACGCGGACGATATGTCACGGCGTCCGAGCGAGCCCGAGCCGCGCCCGAAGTGCTGCGGCCCTCTCATTTAACGAGGCTTCCGACTGCCCCCCCTGCTGCTTCGGCTGCTGCTGCCCCTGCTGCTGCCCCTGGTGCCCCGGCTGCTTCGGCTGCTGCTTCGGCTGCTGCTTCGGGTGCTGCCCCTGCTGCTGCCCCTGCTGCTGCCCCTGCTGCTGCTGGTCCTTCTGCGCCTGCAAGCGCTCGTGACGGCGCTCCAGCATCTCGGGCCGCTGGGACAGGGCGGTCGAGCGGATGCCGACGGCCGCGGGCGAGGCAACAGCGACCGTTGGGGAGATGGCGATCTCCCGATTGAGCGTCTTGATCATCTTGCTCACCGAGATTTGATGCTCGGTATCGCCACGCGCAGCCGGCCAGTCGACGACCATCTCGCGTGAATGTTGCTGGATGAGCTCCGGAGATTTGCGCTCCAGAGATTTGAGCTCCGGAGATTTGAGCTCCGGAGATTTGAGCTGCGAGGCCCCCGGCTCTGCATCGAGATCTCGAATGAGAGATGCATCCTCGTCTTGACGAACCTCTTGACGAATGAGAGATGCATCCACGTCTTGACGAACCTCTTGACGAATGAGAGATGCACCCTTGCCACGCTCCTTGAGCTCGTTGAGCGCGGCGGCGTTGGCGGCGGCCGAGCGCTCAGAGACCGAGACACCAATGGAGACCCCCGCTGCCTCAAGGCTCGCCTGCATGCGTCCATCTGCCCCGGCTCCCTTCATTCCAGCCTCCTCATGCCACTTACGCGCGAGCCCCTCCCTGGCCGCCACCTCGTCACGAACCTTGCGCTCCTCCTCCTCCTGCTTCTTCCTCCGCTTGCGCTCAAACGAGAGCGAGCGCGCCTTTTGCACCTGCTTGCGCCGCTCCCGCTCCTCCTCCTCAGCCTTCCTTCGGCGCTCTTCCTCGGTACGCTGTGCCTCGAGACGACGGCGCTCGCCCTCCTCCCGCTGCCGCCGGAGTTCCTCCTCGCGAGTGCTCACCGGCCGCTCCCATCGCTCCCATAGGGCGGCAGTGGGAGCAGGGGGAGCAGGGGGAGTAGGGGGGGCAG
>Ga0210242_100484_pt1 | contig 35633 bp, 19 predicted proteins | sample ChrtobMeP5a_16mM_FD_155445 | JGI IMG/M metagenome (GOLD analysis project Ga0210242, IMG submission 155445) | Chrysochromulina tobin associated microbial communities from unialgal haptophyte culture, Seattle, Washington, United States - P5a_16mM | ecosystem: Host-associated > Algae > Haptophytes >... | reverse complement strand
GCTTCCGAGGGCAGCTATGGCGTGTGTACCCATCCGTGTTCAGGGGGGTCGCCGCGCCGTAGCAGTCCTAAGGGAGGCCAGTAGGCCAAACCGTCTATACTATTCACACTGGGGTCAAGACGCTGGATGGAGCAATCGAGCGCTCGATCCTAGCGTGTGTCGAATGAATTGCCTTGATGTGACCGAAATTGTTCTCTCATGTCCTCAGACCTCGCAAGAGTGTGAATGGTTTTCACGGCGTGCTGCTGTGTGTAACTGTGTATAGTTCAGGTAGAAAGTGAGTGATGCTCGCATCCGTCTCTGCATTGATCGACACTGGTCGCCTCGTCCGCGTAATTCCTGGGCCAAAATTGCCGGGCGAGCCTGGCAGCGGCTACACGAGCGCTGCGAGTATCGGCCACGTCGAGCCCGAGGAGATCTTCGTGCTCGGCACATCGCATCTCTCAGAGCGTTCGGTTATAGAGGTCGAGGCAGCGATTGAGCTGTTGAGGCCGGACGCGGTCGTCGTTGAGCTCTGCCGGTCGCGTTCGGCGCTCCTGTACTCGGATGAGGCTGCCGCTGACGACATGCGCGCTCGCAACCCGTTCTCGCTCTCGGGTGAGGGCGGCCTGCTGCAGAGCATGCAGAGAAGTGTCGCTCTCGGGGGATGGGCACCGTTGATATTGAGGGTCTTCCTCGCTCGTGCATCCGATCGCCTAGGCGCTGAGACGCGTGTGGCACCAGGCGCCGACTTCCGCGCTGCACGGCGCGCAGCCGAGCGCGTGGGTGCCTCGCTCATCTTAGGCGACCGTCCCATTGAAATCACGCTTGAGCGTGCGTGGCGTTCACTCTCGCTGCGAGATCGATGGCGTCTAGTGCGCAGCGTCGCGGACGGCCGCAGTGCCAGCAGCTCCAGCCCCGGCCCCAGCCCCAGCCCCAGCCCCAGCCCCAGCCCCAGCCCCAGCACCAGCACCAGCACCAGCACCAGCATCGAGAAGTCAGAGCGTGATGCGTCTGAGCTGATCCAGATGGCTCTGGACGACGACGACATCCTTTCACAATACGAGGCGCTGCTAGCACGCGAGTTCCCCTCGCTCATCGCGCCCCTCGTGCGCGAGAGGGATGTCTTCCTGAGCCTCACCATCAAGTCGTCCTATGCCGTCTCTGGCAAGCGACGTGTCCTCGGGGTCGTGGGCCAAGGCCACCTTCGAGGGGTTGTCCGGGCGCTAGGCGAGGAGCACGCGGGCCAATTCAGGGAGCTGTGCCGTACGCCGTCGCGCGAGCTTGCAAAGCAAAAGGTGCTTGGGGTGCCGCGGCCGCTCGCCACGCGCTTGGCCATCGACTCTTCGATCGGTCTGCTCGCGTGCGCATGGTGGCAAGGCTGAAGCGCTGAACTGCAGGACATAGCCTATGTAAATGAGTTGGATGCAGCTGCAGTGTAGCATGTAGCGTGTAGCACCAAATTTCATGACACTCCTGGGTCTAGCGGAACCGACGGAACGGCTAGCCGCGTTAGCCGGGCCGTCGGAGCGCGACCGGGTTCGGCCCCGCGCGCTTCCCGGGGAGGTGATGTCGACATGTCGTGTGCAGCAATGTCGTGCGGTGTGCAATGCCGTGTTGTCGTTGCGGCTTGCGCGTGTTCCGTAGTCGCTCGGTTGTTTGAATACGGTTGTCGCGGGTCGGCAGGGGACGTGCGACCGTGCTCGGTGCTGCGGCCGCGTGCCCATGCGCGTGCCGCGTGGCCCGCTGGCGGCGACGGGCGCGTGCGGCGACCCGGGCACCAGGGGGCAACATCGCGGGGCACCGGCCCGGTCGCGGTCCGGCTTCGCGGTTTCTAGAAAGCGAAAATACCTAAATAGCTAAACGTCGCCTCCCAGGTAGCCAGCGAGTTTCCCGTGGTGGATCCACCGGATGGGCAGCTCGGAGGCCACCTTGTCCAACCCGAGCGCGCTGCGCACGTCCGATGGCATCACGTCGCACGTGCCGCCATAAGCGGTGGGCAAATGGGACGGCGTCACTGTGCGCCGGAGCGTCGCATGCGTGTGCTCTCTCCCTAGGATGCTCACACGGCCGCGCAGGCCCACGGAAAGACATGGCGCGAGCGCACCCCAGAGGTGCACGAAGAGCGGCGAGGCGTGCACGCACGTGGCGCTCCCGATCAGCTCGGGGTAATGAGCGTCGACTAGTGCGAGAGGCGCACGCAGACGGCGGAGGACGCTCGGGCTCAGGTGCGCCCAGCGGAGGTCCTCGTAGTCGAGGACGAGGGCCTGACGCACGAGCGTACGCTCCTTGGCGGAGAGAGCATCCGCGTGGTAACTCAGCGTCTCCAGCAGGTGTACCACGGCGTCCGTGAACTCGTCGTCACTCAGCCTCTGCAGCCACGTGTCGGGGTCAAGCGACCCGATGTCGGCGATCGTGAGCAAATCACCCTGGAGAGAGCGGCGATGCACCGGCACGAGGCCGAGTGTTCCGAATAGACGCCGCACTCCTTCATGCTCGGCCACTTTCCACCCCTCCGCCACCCGCCGCCGGATCGCAGCAGCACCCTCTGACCGCCACGCAGCCGTCGCCCGGGCGGACACTATAGCGTCGGCCTCATTCCACTCGCAGTGAACGAGGAACCTCAGCAGAAATGGCTCCCACAACTCGTCAAGTTCGCCGTTCTCGCGCAGGTACTCGTCGCGCACACGGTCGATCTTTGCGCGTTGTTCTGCTGTCAGGTCATCGAGCTTGACCAGGCGGTGACTGGCATTCCTCCGCGACGCGCGCCGAGCTTTGACGAGCTTCACGGCTGCATTGAGCTCATCTCCGCTCAGCTCTTGCGCGAGGCGCGCGATCCGGTACAGCAGCACCGCAAGCAGCACCACAAGCAGCACGTCGAGCGGCGCGACCGCCATCGAGGTGTGTATGACAGTTTTTTCCAAGTTTCATACTTTAGGAATTTGGAAGTTTGAGCTCGTGCGACCAAGTGAAGTCAGCTATTGTTTATTAAGTGCATGACTTGACTTTTGCGCACAGGTTTTCTCGTTCGCGAAAATGTGTGTGCGGAATCTCCCAGCTGCATGTCGTCGCGCGTGCTTGTCGTGCGCAAGTGCGTGGCATGTAGGGAAATGCAGTGTCAACGAGCACGGCGACCGAGCACTTCAAGTGGTTGAGCGGAGCGTGGTGCCGGGCGTCGGGCGGTGGCACGGGAGAGATTAGGCACAGATTGTACTATGTATTAAGTTTGCTTGATTCAAGTAACTGAAAAGAATGCGTTGCGCGCTCTATATTGTTAGCCATATCGGCTATATCTTACGGAGATTACTATTTCTAAAATCACCCGTTCGGAAAGACCTCCGATAATGTCTCAGGACGGGCAATCAACGTCGGCAATCCTCCGTGCGCGGATCCAAGAGTGTTGCTTTCGATGGACGCCGAGGACGTGCTGGAAGCAGGTGCAGAACCTGAAGGTCTAGGATCGGCGGAGGGCAGCACCGACGGCGCGCAGTTGGTCAGATACGTGAACCCTGCTCAGTGCGTACCCTCCTTCGAACGAAAGATTGCCATTGCGACGAGGGGTTCTGATCTGTAATAACACCTGACACCGTTCTCGGCGCAACGTGACCGTGCGCTTCACAGGTATGCAGCTATCTGCCAGAGGCGGCTAGCTTGTGCTGCGGAACGTGCAGCCGTCAAAGATGTGGCGCCACGCGAAACCCGGGTGCGCCTTCCCGGATCGCCATGTAACTCTGCCGGGCCCCTATAGTACTTCCATACGTGCATGTCAAACACTTTCGTCTCCAATCCCACAGGCCACCTGTGCGCCTGATGACTCGTGACACTGAGATGCCGTGCAATTTCCTGGCCGTCTTCGCAGTATAAGCATGAATCGCGGCACGTGCTCGCGATGAAGAGGGTGCGCGGCCCAAACGGCCGATTCGGGAAGGAAATCCATGCTGAGTTCCCGGGCGTTGCTGAATGAATGGCATCATGCTGATGCTGTGGGACTCTGTACGCTCCTGGCGCGCATCCATCGCCCACTTCGTAAGCACGCACTGGCCAACATGATGCGCGTCGCGTCAACGCTCACCGTACAACCAACCGCATGAGGACAACCATACAGCTGCGTTCAACACTACCGTTGCATACGTTGCCAACCATAACTACTACGTTCAATACCGTGGCGTACTAGGCCAACCATTTCTACTACGTTCAATACATTACCGGCGTACTAGGCCAACCATTACTATTACGTTCAACTACGTGGCTACTAGGTCAACCATTTCTACTACGTTCAATATTTTACCGTGGCGTACTAGGCCAACCATACAATGATAGCATACTTCACTAACATTGACGACCGTTCCATCCTCGTAACACGTATGAGCTTGTGATCTTCACATCAAATGTATACTCATGATTAGAGCATCCAAACGTAAACTGACAAACACTGTTTAGTGTGTTAAATTTTATAATACGTTCTCGGACGTAAGCTCACGTTAAGGGATTCGGAATGTTTAGAATGCCGCGGGAGCTCGCCATGGCGCGAGCCCCCTAATACGTCAAACTTTCAATCAAGCTTTCAGTGTACAGTGAGCGAGCGCTAAGCGAGCGCCGGTGCAGCGATGCAGCGCGTCGGGGGGATCGTCGCGACCGCAGCACACACCGCTCCGCTCAAAAGAGAAAAGTCAAACGGCCCTCAATAGCTGTACGACCGTCGACGGTCGACGCTCGCGACCGGACTCCACTGGGAGTCTGGGACGGGTTTGCAAGGACGGGTCGTCGGTCGCGCGTAATGAACACAGTCGCGTGCGTAATGAACACGACTTTTTTGGCCGCATGTAGATTTGTAGTGGTCCTCTGAAGCCCTAACCCTAATACACTTAAAACCCAACCCCTTAGTTGGTGGAACAGTGCACTTTCTACCCCCCCCCTCGCCCCGCGCACTGCTTACATGTAATCTTTCACCGCCCTGAGGTAGTAGGCCTCAGCGCGCTTTGCTTATGTGCCACTCCTGTACTTCCTGCTCAGAAAGCTGCCGGAACGGCTCAATTAGCCCTACGTAAGCAAAGTACTCGCTGCCTACCTGAATGAAGGTGCCGGCTTTGAGCTCCTGAGGGACCTTGAACCTGTCGAGCTCGGCGCGGGTGAACCGGAGCTTTGCACAGAGCCCGGATGCGAGCGCCTTGTTGACGATCTCGCCGCCCGCCGTCGGCTTTTTGCGGCCAACCTTCCTCCATTTTGAAACGCGAGCCGTCTCCAGCTGCCCACTGCTGCGAGCCTTAAGCACTAATCGGATACGATTGACGGCCAACCGCACGAGCATCTCGATCCTGAGGTCGACGTGCGGCAGCTTCGGCGGCTCTCCCCACGGCGCGGCGCGCAGCTCGAGGAACTCGGAATGCACCATCTGCCCGGGCGTCATCCGCCCCATGTACTCGACAACGTCGACGCTTCCGTCCTCATCGATGTCTTCCAACGTTGGAAGCGCCTTCAAAATCGAGACTCGGATGAGAGCCTCCACAAAGCCCTCAAACGGAAGCTGGTTCTCCTTGATGGCACCTTTACTGGACGAGCCGTGCACCACGACCATGCGAGACCACGCAAAGGAGCGCGCTGCGTCGTGCGCGCTGACATCCTTTCCGATGAACTGCATGACGCCAAGGAAGGAGAGCCAGCTGTCAAGCGGCATCGTCGGCTTGCCCTGCGCGACGGCATCGAAGATGCGCCGGAGCGTGGGCTCGTACCTCTCAAGCACCATGCACATTGACGGCGTGTAGCAGAAGGATCGCCGGACCGCGTCCGGGTCGGGGAACCTGCCCACGCCCAGGCGTAGCAACATGTCCACGTGCAGCAGCTTCTCGACCGCCTCGCTCACGTCGTAAATCTTGCCCGTTACGACGTACTTGCGAATGGCTATCGAGATGAGGCGGATCATCAAATCAGCGCGGCCGATGGTCCGCTCGCTGGACGCTCGCCGCCATCGAGAAGCCTTCGCTTTGGTGAGTGACGCCTTCGAGACGACGCCTGCCACCATCGCGGCGTATTTGTTCTTCCTCTCACTTTCGCTCTCCTCGTGGCTCGCGGCCTCCACTTCTGCCGCCGCCAAGTCGGCAAGAAGGGTGGCGACGAGGCGTTCGGCCAGAGTTGCCTTCTTGCCGCTCGTATCGAGGTCGCGGCTTGCCAGCGCCTCGCGCATCTCGGCCAGCTTCATTACCGCCACCGCATCCACCGCATCCTGAAGCTCTTCCACCCGTCGGCGAAGCTCCTCCGCCGACGGCGCCCCTGTTGGGACCTCGGACATCTTGTGCTCGATCTCCATGCTCCCCTCGTCGGTGAGCGGGCCATCATCAACTAGAGTCGCCAGCGCGGTAGCGTTCACCGGGTCCGTCCTTTCTAGCATATCCTCCTTGGTGTGGTCGGATGCGATAAAAACGGGTGAATGCTTGGAATACCGGGTATGTGCACTCGTGAACTTGCAATCCTTGACGAGTGCGGACCATGAGTCCAACGTCAAGAAGCTAAGATTGCTGTTCAAGATCGCGTACGACGTGAAGAGGCTGCAGATGAAGTCGTAGTGCTCCCACAACACCACAGCGACCTCCTCGACTTCGTCGGGGATGCCATCTTCGTCCAAGTCGATCGCGCCGTCATCATCGTAGCGCACGACCAGCTTGACGAGACCGAGGCGAATCGCGCGCCTCACATCCTGCTCGAAGCGCATTAACTTGACTTCCGAAGTATCGTATAAACTCTGGCCGTCGGACCAAGCAATGCGCGGCGTCCAGAACGAGTTGTCGGGATCGAAGATGGCCTCCTTGGCAACGCCTCGTCTCGCGAGGAAAGATTGGCGGTGCTCTGGCGCCAACGGAGGTGCCTCCAGCCGATCAGGCAAAAAGTAGCGGACTCGGAACACTTCCTCGAGTGCGTCTCGGAATGCAGCCTCTGTGGGCTCGAAGCCCGGATGCCGCTCCATGTCGCGGTGCACGTTTACCATGCGGAGGCTCGCACTATGATATCGCCGGTCCCAGACTTCTGCCGCCTTTGCCGTCGTGGTACTCGTTGGGCCCACGCTCAGTTTCTTCAATTGCACAAAATTTTGCTGAACGGCTCCTTGTGAGTTCAGTCGATCTTGTAGGCCCTTCCAGGTGGAATCCCAGGCGATCGACATGGCCAGGCACGCCTTGCGCTCGTCGTCGCCCATGGCCATAAACGCCTTTTGCTCGTCTTCGCTCATCGAGAGGAATACCTCGCGCTCCTCTTCGCTCATAGCTTCGTACGCAAGTTCAGAGGCCTCCGTTGTCCAAGGGAACCCCGAGGCCTGCACGAAGCGCCTGTGACGCGGGGATGGAGTTGAGGCCGGTTGGGTTGGCTCGAGGCTGGGTCGTGGCGCATTGGTCTGGTTGTGCCGACTGCGGGCGTCCGACCGAGGGACGGCAACCATCATGCCGGATCCTATTGCAAGTGATTTCGGGATGGAGGGTGGAGCTGCTGCATTTGAAACTAGGTGCCTTGTGGGCACTGAGGTGGCAGGACGAGCTGAGAGGCTTCCCGATGGCAGGTCGTCGCCATATTTTTGTTCCTCGCTGGCGTATCTCGCTGACAAGCTCCCCGATGTTGTCGGTACTGGTGCTGATTTGAGCGGTGGCACTCGCGTGGGAAGCGGCACGGTGGATGGCCGACTCAGCTGAACTATGGCCACGTCCTCTCTGGAACGCGTGGAAGTGATGCGTGATGATCGCAGACTCACGTTCTCTCGCCGGCCAGTTGCACCAGAGGCACCAGATCCACCAGAACCTTTCATTTTCGTCGCTGAGAGGAGGCTGAGAGTCCCGAACACGCCCCCATCGTCAACAATCATGTTGCCGGACCAAGACGCGGCTTCTCAGGTGACAAGTGGATGCGCTCAATTGTGCTCGAGCGAGTGTCGAGCCGAACGTCCGCGCGTGGGGCTGGAGCCACCCCGCTTGAACAGTTTGCGGAATTGTCGACACTGTGAAACCAACCCTTCCGCGTTGCGTCGGTTTTTTCGTTCGTTTCAGGGCCCTCTCAGCCGCAGACACACAGCCACTATAGGGTTGCGTCGCATCGGTGGGACTTGCGGGGGGCGACGAAACACCTGTACAAGTAGCTCCTCTTCCACGACGGCGACTGGTGACGCGCGGAAGTTGGATGTGTCATGTGAAAAATCACAAACAGATGCGGGTGCACAACTTCGCTTGTACATGTCATTAACCCACTCCCCCCCGCCCGGGGGCGGAACTGGGAAGCAGCGCTCCTCGCGCTCGCCGCGCGTCTCTGGCGTCTTGCATCGCTGGGATTATGGCGCACCATCTGGGCATGGCCTTCGGCCTTCCTTCGGGAGAACCTTCGCCAGGCCCCAAGGGATACTTCCCCACAGCGATCCTTTCCCCCCGGTCTAAAACTCGCTGGTCATGCTGCGGGGCCTCGCTGGGGCAGGGCGAGAGCGCGCGATGGGTGGCGGGCGCGTCATGCGCTGGCTGCTCGACCTCGAGCCGCCACCTGCGCGCCGAAAGCTGCCCGGCCGCTCCTCGACCCCATCGTCCTCGGGCTCATCTTCACTCGAAGACGGCAGAATCCCCGAGGGTCGTCGAGAGGAGACGAGCCGAACGCCGGGTGGGGTGCCGTCGCCGTCGGCCGAATCGCCTTCCCCTTCCCCTTCCCCTTCCCGAATCCCCCTCCCGAATCCCCCTCCCCTTCCCGAATCGCCATCCCCTTCCCCTTCCCGCTCTCGGCTGTCGGGCGGCGTGATCGGGCTACTTCCCAGATATCCCAGATTTCGCGCCGTCGTCCCGGCGGCACATCGCGACACCAGAGGACTCGCACGCGCAGGCGGCTCAGCGAGGGCTTCACACCCGAGCTTCACACGTTCAGCGAGGGCTTCGACAGCTGTGCCGCCGCCCTCGCCGCCCATCTGCGCCGTGGACGAGGAGCGCTGAGGGCGCTCAGGGGATGCCGAGGCGTCCGTGCTTCTGGAGGTCGGGGAGAGGTCAGTAGGGGTAGGTGTGCCTCCTACCGGTAAGGTGCCTCCAGCGTCGCTGCCGAGGAGGAACGACTCATCCAAGCTGGCGGCCCGTGAGCGTCTCTGAAGCCATATGTGCGACAAGGCTTCCACGGCACTGAGCCGACAGCGAGGATCCACCTGCAGCAGCTGCGAGATGAACTTGCGCGCCGTCGCGCTCACATCATCGCGCTCAGGGTACGTGAAGACGCCCGAGGAGCTGCGCGCCAGCAGCGCCATCCGGCGCTGGATGAGGGGCGACTCGGCGCTCAGAACGACGCTCGGCGACGAAGGTTTGAGGAGAGGATGCAAAGGGATGTCGAGCGCGATCTGTGGGGAAATCTGTGGGGAGATCGACGACGACGCGCCGTGGTCCGCAGGCAGCAGCTCGCGATCTCGCACCTCGAGATTGCGCAGGCCGGCCGGCCTCCGGCTATGGAGACCGTTCGAGGACGGCGTACCACTCGTCGGCGGGACGGCGATGGGCTGGGAGGCGGTCCTTACGCGAAGGCCGGCCTCCTGTTGTGGGAAGATGACCTCAGACTCGAGCGTCAGGCTCCTAAGGACGGCCTCGCCGGCCTCGCTCTGACGAACCTCGCCGGCCTCGCTCTGACGAACCTCGCCGGCCTCGCTCTGACGAACCTCGCCGGCCTCGCTCTGACAAACCTCGCCGGCCTCGCTCTGACGAACCTCGCCGGCCTCGCTCTGACAAACCTCGCCGGCCTTGGAGTCGCTCGTCGGAAGCCGTCGGGCCGCTGGATCTTCCGAGTCGGAGTCGCTCGAGAGAAGCATGCCGATCCGCCGACGGTGTTCGATTGCTCGACGGCGTATCTCCGATGGGGGCTCACGCGTCGTATCGAGCAGATCCTCGGCCTCGGGCGCGCGCTGAAGCGCTGTCGAGAAGACAGCGGACGACGAGCGCATGGGGTTCGGAGCCTCCCCTGCCTCCCCTACCGTCTCCCCTACCTGCCCTGCCTGCCCTGCCTGCCCTACCTGCCCTACCTGCCCTACCCTCCCTACCTGCCCCACCTGCCCTCCCTGCCCTGCCTGCTCGTAACCACTCGAGGCGAACTTGGGCGAACTCGGCGTGTCTGAGAAGGGCGCTTGCCCATACAGGCTCATGAAGGTAATCACGCCTAATGACCACATATCGACGGCGCAATTGTACCCGGTATGCTTGAGCACCTGATGACGGATGCAATCAGGGTGGCACGCGGAGAGGAAATCAGGGAGCAATCAGGTAGGCAATCAGATACGTCATCAGATGCATCTGAGGCCATCAGAGATTGTACCTCTGGTGCGACGAAGCCGGGCGTGCCGCACGGCGAGCTGGCAAAGCGATGCGTCCACAGCCCATCCGTCGAGCCGCCGCCACCTGTCGGCGGTGAGTCCGGGCCGGTGTTGAACGCCTTCGCGAATCCAAAGTCGACTAACTTAGCGACGCCGTCTGCGTCGAAGAGGATGTTCTCCGGTTTGAGGTCGCGGTGGACGATTCCCAGGTCGTGCACGGCCTTGAGGCCACTGGCAATCTGCCGTACGGTGGTTCGGCATTCCGACTCAGGCAGTCTGCCCCGCTTCTGCAGCAGGTCGAGCAGCGAGCCACCTGAGAGGAGCTCTAGCACGATGAAGCACTCCGTGTCCGTGTCGAAAATTTCGAGCATGCGCACGAGGTTGGGATGCTGCTGCATGCGATTGATTCGATGGAGAATGGCAATCTCCTTGGCGATGCGCTTCTCGCGTGCTGCATCCACCTTGGCCATCACCTTGACAGCCACGCGGTTCCGCCCGTGTGATCCACCTTCGTGCGCAAGCGCGAGCCGCACCTCGGCAAATTGGCCACGGCCGAGCCGGTGCTGCATGAGATCGTACCGGTCATGAATCGAAGAATTGGCGTGCGACTGCTGAGCCTCCTCGATCGACGCATTTCCGACTCCGTCTAACACCATCCTTGTGCGAACACGCCTGATCGACAAAACTAAAAATAATTTGAAGCGCATCCGCAATCTCTTAAATCTCTAAATCTACCCCCCCAAATCTACCGAAGGAACCGAGAACTCCGTCAGCGCGCTGCGCCGGCGCGCCGCACGCGCCGCGCGCTGTATGCGCGCTGGCCGTGTCCGCCGTGCCGGGCAGCCGTCGCATCGCGGGCTCTTCAACTCAAGTGGCTGCGCCAAAAGTGCAGCGCGCCGCCCCAGGACGCTGCTTGCGCTCGCTCGCCAGCGCTGGCGTCGTCGCGCACTATGGGTAAGGGCAAGAAGTCGGACGTGCAGTTCGTGCTGCCCGAGCCGGAGCCGCAGGTGAACGAGGCGGAAGTGCTCAATGACATCGAGGATGAGCCACCCTACACCTCGATAGAGCACAGCATGGCGAGCGGCGAAGGGTACTAATACAGCCCAGCGCGTGTCCGCTCTGCCGCTCCTCGGTGGGTATACATAGACGCTCACGCGCGCCCCGAACGCGCGCCCACACGCTCGCAGCCTCTACACGGCCATGTCGAAGCACAAGGCCAGCTTTGAGATCACGGCTTATGACAGCAAGGGAGTCCGCAGGCCGTACGGCGGCGACAAGTTCGCAGTGTGCGTGCGCGGTGCCTCATACGTGTATGCCAAGGTGGCCGACAACAACGACGGCAGCTATTCGGTCGAGTACAAGCCGTCGACGAGCGGTGCCTACAGCATCGCGATCACGCTCGCCGGCCGCTCGATGCCGGGCAGTCCATTTTCACTCACCGTGCTCGTGCCGCGCGCCGACGCGAGCAAATGCACGCTGAACGGCGATGCGTTAAAGAAGATCATTGCACGCGCTTCGTCGACCTTCACCGTTGAATTTTGTGACGCCTTCTCGCAGATTACCAACGCAGAGGAGCTCGACGTGTACGTCGAGCCACGGCCGGAGCCGAAAGTGGTCGATGACACCAAGATGCCCGCTGTGCTCGTCTGGGCTGTCGTGGTCGCTCCGAAGCCGCTCTACGTTCGCGAGACGCAGGATTTGGAGTCGAAGCGCATCGGCGAGGTTGCGCCCGGCACGCTGGTCGGCGTCGTCGAGACGCTCGATGCTGGCGACGGCTCGCGCCGCGCACGCATCATCTTCAACAGGGGTTCAGGTCGCACGGGCGGCGCGGCTGGCGACACGAGCGAAACGCCGTCGGCAGCGCCAAATGGCACGCCAGCCGTCACGCCGAGGACTCCGGGAACGACTCCGCGCATCCAGCCGGACACGCATCTCGCGCGCAGCATCAGCCCGGGGCGCAGCCACCCCTTGGCGGCCCCCGCCCGTGGCAGCAGCCCACGCCGTGGCGGCAGCCCACGCCGCAGCCAAAGCCCTCGCTCGGCGGGCGTTCCGAAGCTAAGCAGTCCATTCGGCCGCACGGCGGCCAACCGCATGGGCGCAGATGTTCCTACCGGCGCGATGACAGATCGGACACAGAGTGCGCCCCTGGCGAACAGCTTCATGCCCGGCGCCCTAACCGCCCGCGAGCAGGGCGAGGTTGGCTGGGTCACTGCAGCCAAGGACGGCAAGGAGACACTCGCTCTGCGGCATGTGAAGCTCGATGCTAGCCGGCGCCAGGAGCAGATGCAGCGGTGGTCGAAGCAGATGACCGCCGAAGCGAATCGGAAGGCTGCAGAGGCACGCGCGCTGACAGGCAGCTATGAGCAGCAACGTGCCGCCCGAGCCGGCCCAAGCTGCACGCATGAGCTGGCCTCAGACGTCACTGGCATCGCTTTTGCCTACGGCGGCGTCGACCCTGGAACGCTTCATGCGCACGGCCGGCTGATCAAGACGCACACTGTGTCATATTCGGTTGGCAAGGCTGGGCAGTACTTGCTCTACGTAGGATTACGCAACCAGAGGATGGCGTTGCCCGGCTCGCCGTTCGAGCTCAGCGTCGAGCCAGGGATAGCCCATCCTATTGCAACCAAGCTAGACCGGGCGTTGCTGCCGCTCAATGGTGTCGTCGGCGACATCGGCTCGGTGCGTTTCGTAACTTGCGATCGGATGGGCAACCGGTGCATCGAGGGCGGAGCGACAGTGAATGTGGATGCCAAAACGGACATGCTCAAGACGTCGTACGTCGACAATAAAGACGGCACCTATAACATACAGTGGATCGGCGAGGTGAGCGGCACGTATGCAATCCACATCACCATCGACGGGCTGCACGTTACCGGGTCACCCACGGAGCTCAAGCTGCTGCCGGCCAAGCCCGAGGTTCGCATGTGCGAGGTGAGCGGCGGCGGCCTGAAGGCGGCGGTCGCCGGCACTCCGGTCATCGTGAATGTGCGCTGCAAGGATCGTTTCTCCAACCCGACGCTGCCCGGTTCGTCGCTCTCGTTCGGCCTCGCGATCGCGCTGCCGGCGGCCGCGCCCGAGAAGGACGAGAAGAGCAAGAAGAGCAAGGAGAAGGAGGACAAGAAGAGCAAGGAGGAGAACACGGGCGCCGACGGCGAGAAGGCGAAGAAAGGTGATAAGTCGACAGAGTCCTCAAATTGCGAGAAGTCGGGCGAGGCCTTTCATGGCGAGTCGATGTACTTTGAGGGTAATTGGAGGGCAGAGGGCGAGTACGATATCAAATACATCGCCGAGAAAGCGGGCGACTTTGAGCTGCACCTCTGGTGCGATACGGACGGTGACGGGAAGCGCGAGAAGCTTCCGGGTTCGCCCTTCATGTTGCACGTGGTCGCGGCCAAGCCGAGCGCTTCGGGCTCCCGGATCATTGGTGCCGACTTGGTCCTGGACCCCCCCTCGGGGAGCACTATGGGCACGGCGCTCACGGCGGGCAACCGTCTCGAGCTGGGCATCCAGCTTCGCGATCCTTACAGCAATCCCTGCGCTGCACCGGAGCGCACACGCGGCGGCACGCACGCCGTCACTGAGGGCAAGAACGAAGTCGACGAGGAGGCGGCCAGCAGCCCCACGCGCCGGGGCAGCACGAGCCCGCCGCGCAGAGGCTCCTCTGGCCGCCTCAAATCAGGGGAACTAGGCGGTAAGGACAAGGGGGGCGCCTCGACAACGGAAGGCACGTCCTACGAGGAGGGCGTCACGGCGAAACTCGTGTGTCAACCCGCCTCGGGCCCGTACGAAGAGCTGTCGCTCACCGACAAGCTCAAGCCGGGCGATCAAATCGGCACCTTCACCCTGGGATACGAGTTGCACGTGGCGGGGCAGTACAAGGCGCACCTGATGCTCAACGGGCAGGAGATCAACGGCTCGCCCGTGCGCTTCACTGTAAAGGCCGACAAACCCTCTGGCCGCCTCTCAACGCTGCAGGTGCCTGACAAGCAGCCCACAATGCACGAGGAGTACGAGCTGCTCCTCATCGCCGAGGACAAGTTCTCGAATAAGCTCGACCGCGGCGGTGCCAACGTGCAGGCGCGCGCGCTCGGGCCCTCTGTGACCAACGCGGCGACTTCCACGGACTACAATAACGGTACCTATGGCATCAAGTTCACCGCCGGGGCGGTGGGCGAGTACCGCGTGGAGGTGCGCTTGGACAACGTCAAGATCAAGGGCTCGCCGCACGTGATCCTCTTCACCGGCAAGAAGGGCGATGAGGGCGTGAAGACCACGGCTGCCGCAGCGAGCGACGCCGACATGCACGATCTATCTGATCCTTGAGAGGGACGGGATCCCGGCTGATCATCAAACAACACATGCACAAAATCGCACAAAACATGTTTCGAAGCTTGGGCATGTTGAGAAATACAAACGGATACAATACCAAAAGAGTGTTTATTAATTAACGTTCCCGGGTTTTCGACCGTTGAATGTTTTTGGCACGAATGGGAAGGCCCTGCCCAATGGATAAGACCTCTCCAAAGTTCGAGTCGTCTCGACGTGACGACCTTGCCGTCGCACGCAAAGCGATGCGCAAGGTACCCGTCCCGTTTAGTCTGCTCGCACTGCCAGACGAGGTCATCGATATTGTCCTATGGAAGTGTTCTCATAGCTCCATCGCAGCAATCGGATCTACCTGCTGCCGGTTGAAATCAGCGGCACACAAGCTCTTCGACGACGAGCACTGGGTTGTATCGCGCGTGCCCTTGCACCTTCTTCTGCATATGGGGACACCCGCCAGTGACGCCTTGGCAGCGAAGCGGCTCGAGGCTCATCCAGATGAGGCTGCCTCGCTCATTGACCCGTCTGCATATGGTGGCGAGGGTAGGGGCCTTCCACTGCACCTCGCGCTCGATACTCGAAGCGGCTCGACCGCGCTCCTCCTCGCCCTCATTCGAGCACATCCTACCGCCGTCTTCGAACGCTGCACCGACTTCTCGATGCTCCCCCTCGAGCATGCGGCAGAGCGTCGAGTTGCTCCGGAGGTCATCTTCGCGCTCATGGAAGCTCACCTAGAGCAGCAAGCGCCCCTCGTCGACGGCAGCGCGATGCTCACGCCGCTGACCGCGCTGCACCTAGCGGTGATCAACGGCGCAAGCGATCGCATCGTGCGCGCACTGCTCCGTGCGGCTCCCGAGGCGGCAGACTTGTGGGGTTGTGAGAATGCGCACGATGACGAGTTTACCGACTTATCGCTTTTGCATCTTGCGGCCGTGTACGGGCCCAAGTGCGGGCGCAAGGCCGCCGCGCTGGTGCACGCTCTGTGCGTGAGCAGCCCGCGCGCCGCCTCCACGCGTGAGGGGCGGCACGGCATGCTCCCTCTTCACTTGGCAGCGCTCTCCGGGGCGCGCGTCGAGACAATCAAGTCAATCTGGGCCGCGTGCCCTGACGCACTGCGTCTGGCGGACGACCATGGGCGCACGCCACTCGACTGTGCAAGGGCGTACGCGTCGGCTTGCTCGGGGTCGGGGGTCGGGGCTCTTGGGTCAGCCACGCCCGGACCAGGCTACACGTATCGCAAGTATGCCGGCCTCAATACGCAGACGCTGGAGCGGCTGGCATATCGCGAGACGACCGAGCACGCGGTGGAGGTAGTCGCGTGCTTGGAGGCGCTCGTGCACCTAGATGAGCTCGTGATGAGCTCGCTCACGGAGCACGAGCCTGTGCGGACGTGGCGTTACAGCTACGCCGAGGGCTCCTATGGCCAGGTGCTGCAGGAGGAGGTGGGAGCACGGGAGGCGGTAAATTGATGAAGTTCGTTCTGAGTCTCGACCCGTCCCAGGTGTCGTAGCACTTGGGTTAGCGAGAGTCTATTATTATGACATGATCACAAACAAACTTTGAGAGTATGGACGTGCCTATAGCGCACGCACATCCCCCTCTGCCTCTCCCCGCGCTCAGCCCGCGCCCATGGCCGCGCCGCGCTCTTGCCTCTTCCATCGCACCGCTCCGGTCGCTTACACCTCCACCCGACAGTGCTAAGGGCGGAGTCACACGTCAACAGGGTCAGGGACAGTCACACGGAACAACTCCGCAACATTGCCTTCTATACAGATGTAGCCATCATGATGCTCCGGGAAAGATACGCCCTCTGAGCTATATTGATACATCGATCAAATATCTTGAGTGATATCACGACGCGGCGAGTGTCGCCTCGTCATCAGCTCAGGCATGAACTCAGCCAGGTCCATCCGAGGGGTCAGAGGCTCGAAGGTGCGCGGGGTTGGGGGCCGTGGAGCGTCCACGGCGCGAGGCGTGTAGGGTTGGCTCTCCGATCCTGGCTCCCATCCGAACTTGTAACCTGCCGCCATCGGCCCAATCGAGGTGCCCGGCCTCGGCGGGTGTTTCGGTGATTGGCTTCGCGGAGCACGTGGCTGTTTGGTCTTGGTTTCTGCGACGCGCTGACGTACGTCAGCTTCGCTCAGGGCAGCACCCTCGATTGCCTTCGTCAGCTTCATGAGGCGGCGCTCGCGCGACGAGGGCAGCATCAGGCGGTCGCTGAGGTTCCCCATGAGCATCTCTGCCGCGAGCTCCGCCATCGACTTGCGCATCGGGCCGACTCTTGCGCTGACGCGGGAATCGACCTCTTTGTCGAAAGCCGCCCGCTGCTCTTTGAGCAAGGCTTCTCTCCGCCTCTTCTCTTGCTTCTTCAGCACCTTCTCCACTCTCTCCTTCTCCCTCTCCCTCTCCTGCGCGAGCGCCTCTTCCAGCCTCTTATTCGCACTCTTCTCCTGCCTCACTTTCATCTGAAGCAAAGAAGCAAGAGGGAAGCCAAGGCACGGTAAGGCCAGGGGGAGAAGCGCATGGTGGGTGGGCGTAGGAACAGGGCAAGTTTGGTGGAGACCCGGGTATAGAGACGGGACCGTGGACACGGCCGGGCCCGTCAGGATCGCACCTTCTCCTCCTCCTCCATGATCTTCGACACGCATATCTGCTTATACTCCTCAAAGTCGATGGAGCCCGTCTTGTCTCTGTCGGATTCGCGGAAAATTTGCTCGAGCGTCTTGTCCGCTGCATCCGGAATCAACTGGCGTGCGAGTCTCTTGAACTCCTTCAGCGAGAGTTCGCCGCTTTCGTCGGCATCGATTTCGCGAAACATTTTGATCTTGTCCAAGTCATCTTCGCTTGCCTTTGCCTGAGTCATGCACACGCGTGCGTCCACTTCGACGACCGTAGTTGAGCCTTCGACCTTGATACCGCGCACCTCCAAGGCCGTCAACGGGGGGAAGCAGATTTCTGCTTCGTAAGGGTACTGAGAGAAGACGGACAGGTCGGCACCTGCCAGGGTTGCGCGAGTCGAGAGCCGCGGCGGACGCTCGGCGCGAAGTACGGTACGAAAGGCGCATCGCGCTAAGGGGATAGTCTAGAACTACCCCTTTCAACGCGCCATGGCATCTGGCTAGCGATGGGCTCATACCCTTGTCGACCAGACCCATAAACATTTCGAAGACCAGGCCGTTGCTGCCTCTGGCGTAGAAGTAGGCGACTTCACGGTTGGTCGTGGTGCTCATGAAGCCAAGCTCGACGCCGCCGCGGAAATTGTCCTGGGCGTCGGGCGCGAGGAACTTTTCAGGGAGCATGCCGCCCGAGACGCCGCGGTAGACATTACAAGAAGGGCTCAAGCCCGAGAGGGTGGTGATCGCATTGTTGATCGTGTGCAGGGTCGTGCTGTACATGTTGCCTAGGCACAGCTTGTCTCGACACGAGATGAAGAATGGCTGGCCGGTCGCGGCGCGCAGTACTCCGTTGTCTGTGTGACAGTAGATGAGACAAGAGCGCATGGTGACGACGAGATGCTTTCCTTCGGGTTCGAGATGTGCATGTGGTGTGCATCGAGGAGTGCGTGGGCAGGCTCGCGCAGCGCAGTCGTGGGTGCAGGAGAGCGCGCGCGTACGCACATTTGACAAACAAAGGGCCCGTATAGAGACGCGCGGCGATGAACAAGTCGCTTGTCAAGTATTGGTTCATGGGCTTGAGGCGTTCGTTGATCTCTTCGATTTTCTCACGGAAGGTATCCGGATGAAGAGGCTGGCGCATCTGGCTGCGAGATTTCTTGTCCTTGAGCAGCTTCGACTCTTGCGGCCATGTCTTGAGACCCAAATGTGCCATCTTCTGGGGCGTTGGCTCGACTACAAACCACCACTCGTAAGTCGATGTCGTCACCGTGCCGTAATTTCCAACCTCGAACGAAGCCTTCGCGTCAGGGCCTTTTGTATGCTCTTTGGTCATGCGCGCACGAACCGAGATCGGATCCATGGGACCCACCAACTTCTCCAGTCCGCCAAAGAAGTCGTTGCGGTCGCCAAAGTTGAGCACGAAAGTGCGCCCCTGTCCCGCGCCCGCATCGTCGAAGAACTTGCCCCCGACCTTTCCTTCCTTGTCTCCCTTTTGCTCTTCGAAGAGCTCCTGGTAGATAACCTTCGATTCCTCGACGACCTTTCCGGCGATGCGTGGCAAGCACGACTCGAGGAGCTCTGCCACGATGGTGTGACCATCCTCGCTGCTGATTTGGCCGAGGTGTGAGATGATACCGCGCTCAAACCTGGGGTCATTCGACTTCTTTCGAAGCTCCTCACATAGGCTATTGGAGATGAACGTGGTCAGCTGCAGCGAGTCGAGCCACTCCTCGACGGTCCACTTGGACTCGACAGTTTCATCCTTGCCGGCTTGAGCCTCTGTCAGGCTTTTCATGACGGTGGCGACCGTTCGCTCAACCATGTCCCTGGCGGCTACCTGTGCGCGGGCCTTGCGCATCGCCTTGACCTTTTCTTTCTTGTAAGCATCCATGTATTTGGTGCGCTCCATCAGCAGCCGTTCGACGGTGCCCTTTGGCCATATCGTCATACCCGTGTCTGAAATTTTGCCGCCATACTCACGCATTGCCAATTTTGCCGATTCTTCGCTCCATGGCACCACGCGCCTTCCACCAATACTGATACCTGACGACATGATGCCGTCAATCTCCTCGTCCATCTCCGCCTGAAGTTGCTTCCTAATTTTGCGAGCCTGCATTGCCCTCGTAAACCTCTGGACGCAGGTCGCCGCGGCATTGACCCTGAAAACAAGGGAGTCGTCCATCCTGCAGCCTTCTCCGGCTCTGCGGCCGCCACCTCCGGCTTGAACGCCCGATGCAACGCGCGGGACGCGAAAAGAAAGAGTTTCCACTCCAAACGAAACAAACCCCTGCGCGCGGGCGCGCTTTGCGAGCCACGACAACCAACTCGACAACCCGCGCAGGCAGAGTTGTGGTGCGAGCGGTCGGATTTGGGTTTCCAACATCACCTTCTTCTTACACGACACGTTTACTCAGCGTTTCAGACGAGACCTTTCATCCCGTGCGCCACGTCATGGTTACATGGATTTTTCAGCAGGCATGTTTAGCAATTTACCGACATTCACATGCGAATTTCCTCTACAAACGCTCGAGCGGGCCGAAAGACCACAAAGCCTCCCCTCTGTCCCCGGGCAGACACCATCATCACCCACACACGTCCCGCGCAGGTCACTCCGCAGTCGCTGCCGTGCAGCTGCGAGCACAAGGAGGAGCTGGAGGTGCATGACGAGGCCAACGCCAAGTCTGGCAACAAGGCCTGGCTGAGTCGACGGCTGCACGCTGCGATCGTGCGTGAGCAGCAGTAGAGGCGTCAGGTGATCCTGAGTGAGAGCTCAGAGCTGAGTTGCTCACCTTGCACACCTCATTGCCATTCTCGAGCACACTCAGCGAGTCAGAGCCCGCAGCCAATTACCGCGTCGCATGGGCATGCAAGCACATCGAGATGAGCACATCATAAAGTGTACCCCTGTTCCGCCAGGGCCGCCGCCGCCATGTTTACCCGCATCTCTCATTCTTAGGTCTGCATGCGCCACGCCGTCCTCGGGACTCCGTGCCCCCCCAGCGGCGGATGCATGCGCCACGCTGTCCTCGGGACTCCGTGCCCCCTCAGCGGCGGATGGCCGCCTCGATCATTTGCGCGAACATCTCCTCGCGCGAGCGTACACGCGGCGCGTCCGAGGCCCTTGCCTTCACGAAGTAAGGCAGCTGCCGTCTGTTGGGGCCGTCAACGACCCAGGTGCCGTCCCACTCGACGCCGTGATCGTTCTCAACGATGGCGTCAGCCACCTTGCGAGCTTTCTCGTCGCTCACCCACGGCTGTGCCACGTCAATGTCCAGATATGCCTCGATTGCGTCGAAGCATCGGCTCAGCTCATCCTGCAGCATAGCCGAGTTCTCCTTGCGCGCATTGCCGTCTGCCTTGTACGGCCTGACACCTTGCAGGTTGGCAACTGCCGCGTGGAGCGCATCGATGAGACCACAGGTGACCCACCGATCGCGCCCTTCGCTGTCGCAAAGCAGCTGCCCGCGGAGGACCCTCTTATTGAGCGCCTCTTGCGTCATGCGCTTCTCCTCGAGGGCTGCCTCGCAGCCGGCGCGCACGAGAGTGAGCGCCGCGCGCAGCGGCTCTAGCTGCCGGCTCTCCTCATGAGTCGCAAGTAGCAGGCGCACGAGCGCCGCCGGGTTCCGACGGAGGGGTCGACAGCCCGGGTCCTTCTGGCGCAGCTTCGAGATGAGCGCGATGGTCTCATCGTGCGCTTCGCTGTCTGGGGAGGCGTACGGGATGGTCACGCACGCGTCGCCGCCCCATGCGACCACACCGCGCATCTCGAGCCGAGGCTGGGCGGCCTGATACGGCTCGAATTCCTCGTTGGCGGCACGCTCGACGGCCGCATTGTCAGGCAGCGCGCCATCGTAGGGGGCGTTTTGCCCGACTCTCGGCTCAGTCCACACAATGGGCTTCGCGATCCGCACGCTCAGGCGCAGCATGAACGGGGCGCGGGCTGTGCTCTGATCGCCGCTGAGCGCGAGCGGCTCGCCGGGCAGCGGCGGGTGGATGTGGGCGAGCAGCCATTGCGGCAGCTTTCTTCCCGGGTCGGCGGCGAGCGCACCCGCGGCCGCGGCCGTTCCAATCGTGTAATCGAGGCGCTCGCAGTCGTGGCGGAGCACATGGCGGAGCCGCAGCCACTCGCAATGAGACTCACCTCCCTCGCCCGCCTCCGCCCCGGCACCATCGGTCATCATGTCCATGCCCGTCGGTCCGGCTAGCAGGGGTCTGCCGCCGCTGGCTGCGTGCTCGTCGAGCCGCACGCACTGATATGCGAGACGGTACGCGACCAGCGCCACGCCGCTGAACGGCGCCGCGCCGGGCGCACGGGGGCGCGCGAATGGCTCGTCCTGTGTCACGGCGAATGCATGCAACTGTGTAACGGCGAATGCATGCAACTCATCGGTATACGCGAGCCCAAGGTCGGTGGCGACGTCCATTACGCCAGGTGGCACGAGGCTGTCGAGGCTGTCGATGCGCAGCAGTCGCTCGAGCACGGCCGCGGCCTCGGCAGTAGTGGTGTCGCCGCGCGCATTCAGCGGGTGGGGGAGCGCCTCGAGCGCTGCGTCGTGCATCTCGGGGCTCGTCGCCGCGAGCAGGCACGCGCGGCCCCGGGCAAGGGCCCGCCGCTGGCGCAGCGTGTGCAGTTGCCGAGGGGCCCACTCGCCGCACGTCTCGGGACTGCTCACCTCGCGCTCGAGGCGCTTGCACATATCATGCACGCTCTCCTGCGCACTCCAGATGTCCGAGCTGGTCGCGCCCATGCCCGCGTCGTAGAGCACCTCCGAGCAGGGCGGCACACCGCGAGAAGCGGTGGCAGCGCCGCGCTCGTCCTGGCGCACCAGCTCGCCGCGCTCGTCCAGGTCCACCGGCTCGCCCTGCCGATGCTCGTTCAGCGCAGCGACCAGCTTCAGCGCAGCGTCGAGCCGTGCTGCTCGATTAGGAATGCGCTCGCATACGAAGCGCCGTGTCGGGCTCTCGACCAGCTCGAGTGCGCCGATGGCGGCGCCGAGCGCGTCGACGAGCGCCTCGAGCACGAGCAGCGTCTCCGCATGCACGCGCCGCCGGCCATCCACCTCGCTCTCGCCGGCCGGCTGGATGCCGCCTTCGATGCGCTCGCGCCATTCGGCCTCGAGCCGCCCGGCCAGCTCGAACTGACAGCCAGCGGCCCGTTGGTACTGCTTGCCTCGGATGCGCAGTGCGTAGGCGACCTCGTAAGCACTAGGCGGCACCATGGTCGTCGTGCCAGGCGCGGCAGGCGTGCCGGTGATGAGGGCCTCCGCCGCTTTGGCAGCGGCGGTGCAGGCGGCCTCGAGGGGGAGGGTCGTGGGCAGCACGGCAGTGCCGCGGGCGTGCTCAAGCAGGAGCTCGTGCACCTGTCATCAGGGGTGATCAGGGGTGATCAGCGGTCATCAGCGGTCATCAGTGGTCATCAGTGGTCATCAGGGGTCATCAGGGGTCATCAGATGCTTATCAGGAGCTCGTGCACCTCCTCCTCGAGCGACAGCGCCGTCCCGTGAGCGGTGTTCCCATCAAGCATGGGGTCGGCGTCGAGCGAGGCAGCGCGATGAGACGTGAGCGACGCGAGCAAGTGCAGAGCGCCACGTGGCTTGTGTGCGCCGAGCGAGGGCGGCGAGTGCAGCGTCGAGATGAGCGATCGCAGGCATGCCTGCTTCCGCTCGCGGAAGGCGCCTCGAGGCCCTTCGCGCTCCTCGAGCTTCTCGAGCCTCTCGAGCGTCTCGATGATCTCGAATGCCCTTTTGATTTGGCCGAGCGCCAGGTGGGACGAGAACACGAGCGTGGCGAGCGAGGCGCATTGCGCGGGAGCGTGCCAGCGCACTGTCGCTTTGCGCTCGACGAGTTCGACGAGCGTCGCTTGCGAGAAGCGCACCACCAGATCGTCCTGCCCTTCGGCCTTGAACACGCGCCACACTGCCGCCGCGAATTGGAATAAGTGCCAGTCGAACAGAGCGTCTTCGCCCACAGGCTGGCCCACCTCAGATCGCACCTCTGCAAAGCCCCCCGCGAGCAGCAAGCCCCGCAGCACGTTGGCGCGCGAATCGCAGCGCTCCACAGCAAGGCGGAAGAGCTCGGCGGACGCTTCATATCGGCGCGAGTTCAAGGAGGCCATCGCCGCATACAGCGTGTGCACGGGCGAGGGCGAGCATAGCACACGCAGGTAGGCGGCGAGTGGACGCCACAGCTTGGCATCGTAGAGGATTGAGGCGAGGGACGGCGGCCAATTGCCGCTGCTGCCGTCGACAGTTGGGCCGTCACCGTGTGCGATCGACACGTCGCGCAGGGCGAGCGTCAAGAGCGCCGCGACGCAAGGCGACGCGTCCGAGAGCGGCAGGCCGGGGTTTTCAGGTAGAGGCGCTGCCCGGAGCAGCTGCTCGAGGGCGGAGCTCGCGAGGCCGGCCGAGGTGGACGGCGTGGCGACGGCGAGCCGATGCAGCAGCTCCGCGGCCACGACGAGGCGCGACGCGGGATTCATAAGAGACGACAGATTGGGCGCCGCGAGCGAGCCCTGCCGCTGCACGAGCCGCATCGAAAGCAGGGCGGCACGAGCGAGCTTCGAGAGACGCGTCGCCCCGTGTGCCGCCGCCGCGTTGAGAAAGGGTGCAAGAGCGTGCGCGGCCGCGACCGCTGCTGGCTCCGCGCTCAGGCTCCAGCGCTCGCGCATCTTGCGCGCCCACTCATCCGCCGCCCACGGGCCTGGCGCGGGCGCTTGTGCGAGCATCCTCAGCAGCGCATCGCAGGCGTTGAACTGCGCGGTGGCGTTGCCCAAGGCGTGCCATTCCTGTGGAAGCACGAGGGCTGCGGGCGCTAGGGCGGCGGCCGCATCGAGCGCCTCGTCCGCCGCACTCAGCGCGCACGCAGCCGTCGACGCCGCCGGGATCAGGACGCGCCGCGCCCACGCGCCGCCCGCCCAGCCGCACGCGTTGAGCACGCGGTCGCCAATCCCGAGGAAGATGCCCTCCTCGACGGTGCTCGGTGCGCGCTGCAAGAGCAGCATGCGCGCCGTCGTGAGCAGCGCCGTCGTGGGCGCGCCGTCGTGGGCGCCCACACGGGCGTGCGCGAGGGCGCCGATGGCGAGGAGCGCATACGGGTCGGCGCGCCTTTGGGCCGCCACGTGGACAAGTGACTCGCCCAGCTGCCCCTCGACGTCGTTGAAGTTGGCACGCGCGCTCGCCGAGACAGCAGCGGCGGCCTCGAGCTGCGCCACTCGCGCCTCGAAACCAGCCCGAAGCGAGGGGGCATCGGGGAGCCGTCGCGAGGGAGCATCGGGGAGCAGCGCGTGGCGGGCCTCCTCGAGGTGGCGAGAGGCGAAGCGCACGGGGCGGCTCAGTCGGCCGAGCCACCAGTCCATGGCAGAGCACAACGGCGCGTCCGCAGATGAGACGCCGCCCGTCGCATCCTCCGTCGCGAGCTCGAGCTCATAGTCGGATTCGCAGCACACGCGTTGCCACGCGCTGCCATTGGCGGACACTTCCCGACTGAAGAGCGCCCCTAGGCCGTCGCCGGCCTTACAGTACGCCCATACAGTGAGGCGCAAAGGTGCGGTCGGCGTGGCGCTCTCGGCGGATAACATCGCGAGGCGGAGAAGCTGCCCCGAGGGCGCGTGCGGGTAGGCGGCGCCCGGGGGAGCGAGGGAGGTCCAGCCGTGCGCGAGCGCGTTCGCGGCGACGCGAGGGTCGCGCGCATCGACGGCGGCGATCAGGACCTCAACGCGCTCATGTGGATGAAGGCGCTCGAGGCCGACGGCGACGCTCAGAGTGGACCCTCGCACGCAAGCGGCGAGCAGAGCCCCTCCGAGCAGCTCGACGCCGCCGCCGGCGACGGCCGCGGGCCCAAGACGCTCGCCGAGAGGCACGGACTGGAGCAGCTGCGGCGCGCCGGCGACGCCGTCCTGAGCGCCGGGCATGCCGAGGGCCCAGATTCGCAGCAGGCCGGCGCGTGTGAGGGTGAGGGCGCACGAGTGCCCGGAGAGCAGCCGCACGAGTGCGAGTGCGGCGATGAGCTCCTGCGGCGGCGCACGTGGCGCGACGCGCTCATCGAGCCCAATCTTGCCAGCCACCGAGCCGAAAATCGAGGTGAGCAGCCTTTCGACAGGCCTCTCGTCGATGGGCAGCTGCGACGGGCAAGGGGCGTGGGTGAGAGTCGTGGGGAGAGAGGCGTGGGGAGAGCTGCATGGGGTGAGAGGCTTGGGGTGAGAGGCTTGGGGTGAGAGGCTTGACGAGCGGGGAAGCGCGTGCATATGCGTCCACGTGGCGCATACCGGATCCTCTTCGGAGTCGATGGAAAGGCGATCGAAGTCGAGCAGGAGCGTCACCTGTATCGCGTGCGCCGCCTCGCCGGCGAGCAGCATCGACGTGCGCCACATGCGCTCGCCGACGCGCTCGACGAGGTCATCGAAGGCGCCGGTGCGCGCAGCGCCGAGCGACTTGCCCACAGGCTCGATGTAAGTCTTCTCCCGCTTAGAGACGAGGATTGTGGGGTCGCGGGCAAACCACGAGTCGTGGAGCGTCACCGCGCCCCGCACGAGCCCTCGATCGGGCGGCAGCTCGAAGTGCAGGACGCAGACGAAGATGCCGCCGGGTGGTGGGGCGTGCATCGCAAACAAGATCAGCAGCGCGTCGTTATTGAGCTGCGCGACGCCGACGGCGGGGAGCAGCCCGCTCGGGAAGCTGACGCGGAGCGCTGCGTCGCGCAGCTCTACGCCCGGCAGCAGGCTCGTCTCGCTCAGCTCCAGGTTGGAGCGCGCGATGCGCCAGCACACCTGCGTGTACACGGGCACGCCCGCGCACAGGCGCCTGACCTCCCAGACGCCGCCCGCCGAGGCGTCCGAGGGTGCGGCACCACCTGGGAGGTCGTCGGACGAGATGTCAAAAGATCTCGACGAGATGTCAAAGTCGTGGGTGGCCACGGTGTGACCTTGCATTGGGCTCGCGCCGCGGGACACGACGGAGCGCGCTGTGATTAGAGCTGTGAACAGCGAACTTTCTCGGCGTTAGTAAACCTCCTCAGTGCTACTACGTTAGTAAACCTCCTCTGCCGGCGCGAGCTCTGGGTGACCTCCTCGCAGGATGGGGCTCGACACGAGCGCGGCGGCGAACTCGCGGTCGCTTAGGTAGCCGCTTTCCCGGTGCGCGAGGACCATTCGCAGAATGCCGGCATTGTACCGCTCCTGCGCACGCTCGTGCCAGTGCCGCAGCCCACGCTTTTGCGTGCGCACCCAGCAGAAGTCCCATGCGATCGCCTTCACGCGTCGGTCAACGGCCCACTCGGCCGTCATAGCTCGCCACAGCGCGAGGGCGCGCGACTTATTCAAGCGCAGGCCAGTGCGGCGGTGGCCTGCATCAACGGCCCAGTTTGCGGACATAGCTTGCCACAGCAAAAGGGCCCACAGCTTATTTGAGCGTCGGCCAGTGCGGCGGTGGCCTGCGTCAACGGCCCACTCGGCGGACATGGCTCGCCACAGCGCGAGGGCACGCCGCTTCTCGAAGCGCAGGCCGAGGCGGCGATGGCACATGGCCAACGCCTGCTGGAGTATGCGGTCGAGCCACGCGGCCACCGCACATCGAACCGCCGAGAGCCGCACTCGCCGCGTTAAGGCTGCGAGAAGGCGACGTGGGGCGGCCCGTTCCTTCCATGCTTCCCAAGTGCGGGAGAGCCCTCGCTCGATCAGACGCGTCAGGCAGCCGCGCATCGCACCTTGCTGTTGCGCCCGCTGAACGCACGCGTCGTGCCAGCCTAGAAGCCCACGCTTGAGGTGACGGTTGATGAAGGCGCGAAGCACGAAGCCCATCGTCTTTCTGGTTTGCCCCACAGCCACCGACAGCTCCGCCCACGCGGCTACGGCGCGTCGAAGTGCTGCGTGCACCACCCGTCGCGCTAGGGCTGAAAGGGGACCACGCGAAGCCGCAAGCTGCGTCCATGCCACGAGGGCGCGTCTTACCGTCGAGATCGCCACCCGTTGCGCCAGAGCCCTCTTCATTTTAGGGCGGCGCGAGACCGCACGTTTCGCCCAGGCATCAAGTGCCCATTGACACGCCAAGAGCGCCACCCGCTGCGCCAGGGCCGCGAGCGGGCGGCGCGTGGCCGCGAGCGCCGCCCACGTGCGCAGGCTTTGGATGCTCGCGAACTTCAGCCGCAATCTTGCGAGCTCGAGCCGCGCCGCCTCAGGACTCACAATCAACCGGTGGCGCCGCCAAGCTCCCAAGGCCGAGGAGCGGCCGCAAAGGGCGCCGTAGCGGTCACCGATCTCGAGCCGTTGTGCATCGAGAATGTACGACTGGGCGCGCCAGAGCCACGCGACGAGGACGGCGCGGCGATGGCAGAGCTCGCCATAGTCCGCAGCGATCCGCAGCCGACGCGCTAGCATGAGAGTGGTCTGCACGTGCTGAAGCCAGGTTTGATGGGCCACGCGACACCGGTTGAGCGTGCCGGCATGGACGGCGAGGCCCAGCCTGCGTGCCTCAACCCAGACTGCCCGCCAGGCACCCAAGCTGCGTATCATGGAGAGCGTATAGCCGGCCGCGGCCGTCACAACGAGCCGATCGCGACGCAACTGGTTCTGCCGGCGCCAGCGCTGGAGGCCCTCGAGTGCTGCCGGGCCGTGCCAGCCCGCGAGGGGTTCCACCCGTGGCACTGCCAGCGGCGGTGAGGGCACCGCGTTGCTGCCGAAGAGGCGCGAGGGCGAGGAGGCCACCGCTCGGCGGTAAAAGCTCGGCGGCGAAGCTGCCACCGTTGCCGTGGACTCTGCATTTGGGGTGGACGGAGGTGCGGGGGAGGCGGGCTCGCCTTCCTCCATGGCGGCGGTAGCCTGCGGCGCCGCCGGCGCATGACTCAGTGACGCAATGAGGCGGCGCGCCTGCTCGGGCGCGGACACAAAGTCGGGAAGGCCTGCCACTTTCTCGCTCAGCAACGCGATGAATTGCATCGCGCTCGCGACACTCGCGAGATTCGCCTGGTGGACCGCGTAGAGCACCGCGCGCATCTCTGTTGGCTTCAGACCCGAAGTGCCCATCGCGGTGAATCGGCTAGGGGGCAACTTGCGCACCTCGTCGAGGGATGTGACGACGAGCTTGAGCTCGGCACGATAGCTCACGCGCCGCGCGAGCGCTCGCTCCTCGTCGTTGAGCTCCGTCGAGAGCGCACCCTTCTCCATTTCCGCCAGGAGCGGCAGCCATCGCGCGCGGCACTCCTCAAACGCTGCCTGGTTCATGCGGTTCTGCTTGTCGCGCAGCTCGGGCTCCGAGGCGTGCTTGGCCGCGTCATGCTCGCGAGCCTCCTTCGCCGCCTTTTCTTCCTCGATGCGCCTCTCCATCAGCTTGATGCGGATCTGCTGTGGTTTTTTGACCACTTCGCCCAGCTTGATGACGATCATCTCGGCCATCCCGCGCACGGGCGGTGGCGTGTCCTCCCCGAGGTAGACGGTCGTGTACCAATTATACTCCTTGAGGATGTCCGCATCGGCCAGCCGCCAGAGATGAATGTCTCGCTCGAGATACTCGGCTGCACTGGCCGGGGTGCCTTCCATAATCTTGCGCATGATCACCGCCTTGATGCGCTTGTACCCCTCCCGAGCCTCACGGTCGAAAGTCGCCTGCTCGTCCTCCTCTTCCTTCGCCTTGTCGGCCGCCGCCTTTTCGGCCGCCGCCTTGTCGACCGCCGCCTTTTCGACCGCCGCCTCTTCGGCCGCCGCTGCCTTCTCGGCCGCCGCCTTCTCGGCCGCCGCCTCTTCCGCTTGTATCTTCGCCGCCTCCTCAGCTGTGACAATGGGCAGCGGCTGCAAGGAGCTCCGGCCGAAGGCAGCCGTGGCGATGACCACAGAGGCGGTGACCGTGAGCTTCAGGAACACGAGCACGGGCGAGCCCTCGCGCGGCGGATGCCACCCGCCCAAGTCATACCGCCGGACGCTCAGTTGAGCCCGGACGGGCCCGTACTCAAAGTACGGGCCCGCCGGCATCCGAATCCGCGACTCGGACCACGCACGATAGCCACGCTCGCTCAATGCGACGCGGCGTACCTTGCGGGGAGGTGGGAAGACGTGATCCGGCTCCTCGCGCAGCTCGGCCAACGCTGGAGGTAAGCGACGGCGGTGGAAGCGCGTGGCCTTCTCCATCAGGCCGCGCACCGCGACTGCACGTGCCCATCGCACCGTCGCCGACGCCAGCTGATTGCGTCGGCACGCCACCCGACTGCACTGGCCTAAACGCCACGAGCGCCAACGGCCAAAGGCCGTCGTGAGCGGCAGTTTCGCGGTCGCGATTAGCCAGGCTCGAAGCCGGCGGCCTTCCCGGTGTGTCTGCAGCCGCTCAAACGCGCGCACGCTCGCCGTATGCTCGCGGTGCCCGAGGGCGACTCGGCAGTTGCGTGCGCTCACGAGGCGCAAGCGCCTGCGCTCCTCACGTATCTCGTGGGCATGAGATTGGACCTCGAGCAATCTGCCAAGTCCACGCCACAACCGGACGTGCACATAATGCCGGCGCGCCGTGCTCCGCGCCGTGCTTGCCGCCACGTCGCGCGCGAAGAGGTCGTCAAGGGCTCGAAGCACGCGATCGCATGATGCGGTCGCGTGGTGGGCCTCGCCACGGTCCTCCGACTCCGCACGCTGGGCCTCTTCGCTCCTTCGCGCCTGCCATTGCCGCCACGCACGCTCCTCGAAGAGAGTCGGCCGAAGCAACGGCACGGCTTCCAAGGCATCCTCGAGGGCTTCTTTTGCGGCCTCTAGGTCGCAGTGATTCTTGTTGAGCGCCTCCTTGCAGTCTTTGAGGGGTCGTCCCGTCAGCTTCTGAAGTTCCTGGATTTGTTGGAACGTGGCCTGCTTGTTGCTTGGCGGCGGCGCCAACGCAGCCGAGCTCCCATGTCTCCCTGCCGTCATCTGCGCCAGAGATTGCGGGCGTGGCGCTGCCGCGCTGTCGGAGACCGTTGGCGAGGGTTGCATTGAGAGCATCGAGGGCCGTGGCCACTCCATGGTCGGAGGCGTTGGTGTGGATGGCGGTTGCAGCGGCGTTGAGAGCATGAAAGGCCGTTGGCGCTCAGCGGTCGGCTTCGGTGTGTGATTTTGTGGTGTCGGCTTTGGTGTAGACGGCTGTGACGGTGGCTTTTGCGGCTCTTTGCGCCCCAGCCACCTGCTGCCACTGCCACTCGCTGCGACTGGTGCTGCATCACCTGCGGTCCGAGGGCTATATGCGTACGATGTGTTCTTCCAATTCGCGTGCTCCATCTTCGGAAAGCCGCATTTGCACGTCCCAAACGTTGCTGCGGCCGTGTCGATGCGATACTGCTCGCAGGGCCCTGTCTCCATTGCGGTGACCCAGGACCTTGCAGCAGGACCTGGCCACCCCGCGGCTCTCCCGAGTTTTAAGTCCGTTACGAGCATGAAGGTGTACAGAAGGAGTTTCACAGTCAATGAATTACCGGTACCAGTGGCGCAAACGCGTGGGTTTAGGAGCGTCAGACTCGCTTGCGGAAAGCAAGCATGCGACGGAGGTGCGCGCTCTCTCACTCAATCGTCTACTCAAAGAGACCGTCACAAGGGCAGACTATGTTGTGCTCAAGGTGGATGTGGAGGCGTCTGAATACGAGCTCCTGGGTTGCCTGGCGCGCTCACCCTCACTAGCTTTGGTTGATCAGCTGCTACTCGAACGGCACGATCACATGTACAACGTCTCACTCCAGCGGCAGCACCAGCTAAACAGTGCTTAAAACAGTGCCTTGGCTTCGATGGTCGATGCTATCGATGCGCGCGGCTGGACGTGGACCGGGTGGAGCTTGTGCATGTCGAGGCGAACTGGATATCTCAGAGAGAGATTTGTAAGTTCGACCAAACTACCCTACCAACTGGCACCTGACAAAACTACCCTTAAACTACCGGGGATCCTACTAAGACTACCCAACCAACTGGTACCCTGCCAACTGGATATGATACGGGGATCCTAATAATAAATAAAAGTACCTGACGAGCAGCACGTCCTGCACGTGCTGGAGCCGCGGTACGCGGAGCAGCATGTTCCGGCAGCATTTACGCGTTGAAGCAGTGCGCAATCCCGTGTCTGTCCGTGCCGCTTTAGGACTTGTTGTAGAATGACAGACCGCCGTAAATTTCGATGCTTCTGTCATCAAGGCCGTGCACTTCCTTCCAGCCTGGCACCTTTCAACCGCAGCCGCACGACGCGAGCCATGTGGAGGTCGAGGAGTGGAGCTGCACTGGCATGTGTCAAGATTCGCTCAGGCACAGAGGCAGTCTCGATAAGTGCAACAGAGGGCCTTAGTGTTGATGCGACACGAGGGACGGTACGAGCGCATGGGGGTATAGGTTGCATTTTCGCTCAGCTGTCCACCACCCATCTTCAGACGCATTTGCAGCCCAGGGTAGCATCTGGGGAGAACTTCCTTCTGCGCGCCGGCTAGGTGTAACAGTGGAGCTGGCTTGGCAGGTATTCGCCAGTTGATTCCAGGCGAGGAGACGAGACTCGAGCCGAACGACGCAGCAGGGCAGACAGCTGTGTCACGCGCCGTTACGGGAGTGGGGGGGATTGCTGGGGGCTTGCTGCCTCGAAGGAATAACTGCCAACCATATCGTAGGTAAGCAATCTTCGTCATCTGGTCCCAACACTCAGTGAGCATGCCATCATGCTGTAGCAGGACACACGGAAGCGTCTCAAGGCGCGTGATATTTGTCGTTAAAGTCTTGCCAAGTAGGCCATGCACCGCCGCCGTTGTAAAGCCGGACTGGTCGCCTTCGACGCGCATGAAGTGACGCAGCGCGTACCAGTGGTCGATGAAGCGAAAAGATCAGCATGACCGCCTGATCAAGAAGAAGCCCGCTGTGTACAGTCCTAAAGAGCCAGGAATGCTATTCTCTGCTACAATTAGGTTGCACGGCCGATTCGCATTGTGCTGCTGAGCACGTGTGGTTGCTTCCAGCAGTTGCGCAGGTGTCTGCGTCTGGTTGAGGATGAGCACATCAGTGTCCGCCCACATGAGCCAATCGCCGGGCTCTAATCTATGCAGCGCGCGCTTGATAGCATGCGGCTTCCGAAAGTAGATGGCGTCTGTGTAGTTGCTGATGTCGTTGAGGCACTGCAAACCATGTCGTAGGCAGTACTCCGCTTGATTGCCCAGGACCATTTCAATATCGGGCCAACGCTTGCGGTAGTCGTTGTCTGCAATCCGAAGTATTGCCGCGAGCCTTCCTTGACCAGGGAGTGGCTCGGGCTGCTCGCAAACCGTTGAGGTTATCTCGTCCATTTGTTGTCGTAATGCAGCATCTGCCACGTCTGCCAGTGGATCAGGTGGCGGCATGAATGATTTACCGCATATTCGCCGGGACACTGGGTGCCTCGTGTCGTTGAATCGGGATACGCACGACAGATTGGCATGTCTGGCCACATTTCTAGCGGGTACCGGGTCCGCGCGCCGCATGTTTACCAATCGCTTTGTGGAAGAGTCATAGAATCCCTCGCGAACCCTCAAGATGCCGTTTCCTTTAAGTTTCCGAGTGCAGCAGAACCTCCTATCAAATCACAACCTTTTCATTTCACAATGCAATTTCACAATAAGTTGTCACGATGGCCACGAGACGCATCGCCGATGTGACCGAGACCGACATGTCGCCGCTCCAGAAACGGCTGCTCGCCACGTACATGAACGCGCTCGACGAGCAAGAGGAGAAGTACAGCGATGGCATGACGGATGACGACGATGGCATGAAGACGGCACCGGCGCCAGCGCCCACGCCGCCGCCACCTCCCGCCGTCCCAATTCTGACGCCGGAGGTGGGCCCCATGCTGCCGACGCCCACGAAGTCGCGCTCCGACATCTATGCCAAGAAAATGGGCGACCTGCTTCTCAAGGGCTGGCGCATGCTCGGCGAGAACTGCCCCGAGACGGGCGAGGTGCCGCTCATGGCTCACCCGACCACCGGGCGCAAGTTTTCGATCGCGACTGGACGGTACACGGACGAGCTGCCTCCGCCGCCGGTCGCACCCGCACCTGCGCCTGCGCCCGCACCCGCCCCGGCGCCCGCGCCCGCGCCCGCGCCCGCGCCCCCTTCGTCGCCCGGGGTGCCCGCGCCGCCGCGCGCCGCCGCCAGCAAGAGCGAGAGCGGCAAGAGCGAGAGCGACCTTTGGTGCGAGCACATGTCGCAGCTGATGCTCAAGGGGTGGACGATGCTCAATGAAACGTGCCCGGTCACCCAGGCCGTCCCGCTCATGGGGCAGCCGCGCACGGGGCGCAAATTCTCCGTCGCGGTCATGAAGTTTCTCGATGAGCTCGAGGCGCCGGCTGCCGCACCGGCCGCACCCGCCGACGTGCCTGCGTCGACCGCGCCCACACCGGCGCCGGCTCCCCCGATGCGTACCTCGAGCGCCGGCGTCTCATGCGGCCCGGTGCACGAGCCCTCCTCCTTGGCCGCGGTTCAGCATCCGCAGCTTCCTAATATGGTTCCTTATCAGTCGAGCTTCGGCCAGCCGTCGGTCACTGCTTTAGCGCCGGCGCCAAGCACGCCCGCTGCCGTGGCTTCCACTGACGCGATTGGCACAAGCCTCGCATCGCTCCTCAACGCAGCCGCAGTGCTCTCTCAGCAGATGAGCATCACCAGCGCGCAGCTCGCTACCGCTCCCTCGCCGCCTCCCTTGGACCTCATCCAAGCCATTAGTGAGATGGCCGACTCGATGACCAAGGTGGGGCTCGCGTACCGTCAGCTGAGCCGCGCCTAAGGAAAACGCCTCGGGTGTGCGCCCACCGGCGGGAGAGCAGAGACAGGGGCGTGAGCGTGTAGGGTGCTCCTAGTTAGAGGTTCCGGTCGCAAGTGCAAGTCACTTGGCAAGTGCATCTTCGCGAGCGGTCACCCGTGATTGTGTTGTGTGTTGTGTGAACGTTAACACGACAGACGCGACAACCGTGGTGTGTGCGTGCAGACGGCCAGACACCGCGACGAAACTCTTTCGTCAATCATTTTCTAGCTGCGCCATGGCACGAGTCTTCACCTCCGAGGACGTCTCCAACATCCGCAACATGCTGCTGGGCGTCGACCAAGAGCCGGCGTATGACGCCGAGTTCTTCCTCTACGCCACCTCCTACTACGCAATCCTTCGCATCGCGTGCGAGTCATATTTCCCCGGACGCATCCGCGGCTACACCAAGCAGCAGTACGTTGTGTCGCTGCTGCACCAGGCGTGCGTGCTTCCCCTCTGCTCGCTCGCGTGGATGGCCAGCGTCTTTGAGGATACGCCCGCGCTCATCTACCTCTTGACGGGCGCGTACCTGGCGAGCGACTCCATCATCAACTACACACCGGCGCACGGAGTCATTACGGGCATGGCGGGCCACAGCCGGCACGTGGTTGGAGGCGGACGCATCGGGCCCGACTTCTCCTGGGGCGTGCACGCGCACCACATCTTCACCATTGTGCTCTGCGCGCTCGGGCCCAACCTACCGCCATGGCCGGTAGTCGAGGGCGCCTTCTGCATTCTGCTCGGCGAGGCGGGGAGCATGTGGATCTCGATCACGTTGCTGTGGCCCAATCCACTTAACTACATGATCCGCTTCTGGGCCTTCCTGGTCACGCGCGTGCTCGCCTTCACGATTGCGCTCGACATCGCGCGCCAGATTTCGTACTGGCCCGTGCTCCTCGCGTGGCTCGTCCTCGTCACGGGGCTCTTTTTCGACAACTTTCGGACACTCTCTCGGATGGCGGGCACGCGGAATGGCGGCGGCTCCGAGCACGGCAAATGGCCGCTGTGAGCCAGCGAGCTAGAGAGTTGCGCGCACTGCTGTGTGGTGTGTGGTCGCCGCCGCCATCCCTCAGCACACATGCCGCCATGTCGTTGCAGTACGCTGTTACACCAAGCCGAATAAATGCTGCGCTGGTGCGTGGTGGCCCGCGGCCCCCGCCGGCGCCGCCCCGGCCGGTCGCGTTTAGAAATATGATTGTCGCATGACGCATGTGTGCCGATCTTCCATAGGCTATCGCGCGCGACAGCGCGCCCCCGCAGAATCGCGAACGAATCATAAGTTTAAGTAATAAGCGAGCTTCGATCATCGCCTATCGCGTATAGGTAGTAGCTAGTACACCGCGACACTTGCTCCATTTTCAAAATCGATTTTCCCGACGGAGTGAGCAAAGGAGGAAGGGTTCTCGGCCGGCCGAGTATTAGTAAGTAAGTAAGTAACTCACGCCTATCGGCAGCGTAACGTGGCGAGAGAGTGAAGCTGAGATCAGGTCGCGCACCCGAACCGCGAGGATGGAAGTGTGGGAATTTTAGCGTCGTGACCGAAACAGCGCGTGCGCCCTGTTGGTGTCCCGCTCGAAGCACCTGCTGTCCCGCTCGAAGCGGGCGGCTTCAGCGCGCCCTATGCCGTCCATATTCGTCGATCCTGATCGCCGGCAGCACGTGCTGGCCACCCATGGGCACAGTCACCAC
>Ga0210242_100477_pt1 | contig 35741 bp, 31 predicted proteins | sample ChrtobMeP5a_16mM_FD_155445 | JGI IMG/M metagenome (GOLD analysis project Ga0210242, IMG submission 155445) | Chrysochromulina tobin associated microbial communities from unialgal haptophyte culture, Seattle, Washington, United States - P5a_16mM | ecosystem: Host-associated > Algae > Haptophytes >... | reverse complement strand
ACTTGTGGTGCTCGCGTTTCACGCCACCGAGTGGCTCAAGCTGGAACGTCCTACTCGTGCCCGCTCGCTTGCGGTGCGCATCATCTTTCTCACGCTTCTTGAAGGACTCTACGAAGGCTTTGAGCATCGCGATGTCGAACGAGTGGCCCGAGGTGACAGAGAAGATCGAGAGCAAGTCGAGCCGCTGCGCGATGCTCTTGAGGTTCTCGAGGCACCTTTCCCTCTTATCCTCCTTCATCTCCTCGCGGTTGTGCCTCACAAAGACAGGCCTGAACTCACCCATGCGCTCCTCGATGCGCTCTTTGAGGCGCTCGGGGTCATCCAACAGGCCCTTCTTGTCATGGACGAGCGGCTCGATAAACTCAGAGATGGTCTGCGCGGCGCCCTTGCTCTCCTTGACCAGCACAACCATGTGCTCTTCCTTCACGGCGCTCGCGACCATTTCGTACGTGCCTGGACCGCCCTCGAGCACGAGCAGCACGAGCGGCACTTTCTTCTCCTTCGCAATCTCCGCCTCGAGCTTTGTGCGCAGCGAGATCGCGCTGCCCCACTCGTCCTTCCCATTCTCGACCAGGATGAAATGCGTGTGGTTCGGATCGAGCGCGGAGCTCTCCTTCGAGTTCTTCTTCCGCTTCACGTACACCACCTCATGCTCCTGCGTAAGGTGCTTCTCCCTCGTGGAAGCGCGTGCACCTGCGGCCGTGGATGCGCGCGCGGCCGTAGCCGTGCGGGGAAGCTGCGGCGGAGCTGCGGACGAGGCCGCGGCTGCCGTGTGGCCGCCATCCCGGCCGCTGCCAGCGCCGCCGCTGACTTTCTGCGCCGAGTCGAGCCTATAGAGCTTCTCGCGATGCGTCACCTTGCGCCACGGCCGTATGCCGATGCACGGCGTGCTCCCATAGCGGCTGAAAGCCTCACGCATCGCCAGACCCGTCAGGTTCATCACGCCGCGGTCTTCGCCTCCGGTAAACACCCACGCGTTCGTCGATCGCGCGGCAGACGCGAGGCCTTGCTTCATAAAGTTCTGCAGCGTCAGGTCCATCTTCAGCTCGTGCTTGCCTCCAACAGAGCCGATGACAGAGATGAGCACCGACGGCGGCGGCAGTTGCCACTCTTTGAGGAGGATGAGGAACTGCTCGTCTTGAATTTCCGACGACACGACGGCAAATTTTGCCTGGGCCTTGGCAAGCTGCGAGCGGACATTCTCCCCAAGGGCACCATCATTATTGAAGATGATGGTGCCCTTGGCGAGAATGTCCAGTGGCCCAGAATCCTCAGTCTCGTCTTCCTCGATGTCCACGGCCACTCCACTAGACGCCCTGAACCGACCCCAGATAGAGCTACCAGTTCGGACCACAGGAGGCGTCGTCATGTCAGGCCGTCGGATGTGTGCACAAGCTCGTGTTCCTAGCGGAACAGTATGCGGACCGATGGACCTGTGAAAGGAATGCGAAAGGAAGGTGGTGCGACGAAGCGCGTGAACGCGGTCTTCCCCTTCATTCGACCCTTCTAAACGCGCAGAGATTCACGCATCATTCGAAGTTCGCATCACATGTCCAAGCGAAAGGCTCGCGACGCGACTGAAGAGATGGGCGCTGCTGTCGATTCATGCAAGGCGCAGCGCTCAGCGGACGTCGACACAGACGAACGCCTCGAAGCTCACATGCTGTCCCTTTGTCAGCAGCGTGGCACGGAGAAAACTTGTTGACCATCCGAGAGTGCCCGTGCGATCTACACTGTTGACAAATGGCGAAGTCAGATGGATCACGTGAGGCAGGTGGCAGTCAAGTTAGCAAGGCAGGGGCGTGTCGCCATTGAACAGCACAAGGCGCGGCTCGACCACGACGCATGGGACGCCGGTGGTCGCAAGGGCATCATCCGTCTAAGATATCTTGGCTCGTGAGCTATGTCGGTGCGTTGTCGTCGAATGAAGGGCGGTGGTGCAACCCGACGAGGGCTTCCCCAGGTGCCACGGCCTGGAGAGTCGGACAGTCATCGCTCAACACAACCTCTCTCCACCGAGGTTTCTCTCTCTGCAAGCGCGCGCGTATTTCCAACTTCGACAGCATGACGCTCTCGTTTCCTTTGACTACTGGTCCATTTATCATTCGATCGCTCGCGGGCAGAGATGGTGATAATGGATGGCGAAAAGAGAGGAGGGTTTTACCAAATAGTACTCATGCGACACAGTACTCATGCAACTACAGTACCCACACCTTGAGGGCCAAATCTGTAAACCTCCGTAAGGATATAACTTCACTGCACCTCAAGCTGAGCAGTGGGATGGATCTCCTCGACTGGGCGTACTGCATGAACCTCACCATCGTGCTCAATGAACTGAATGGCTGGATCTTCTTGCAGCGCGCTCACATGCTCTGGTCGCAATCGTGCCGCAAAGCCTCCGATGCTCTTGTACAAGGCTGTAATCTGGCCGCCTGCATCTTGCACGCTGTTCTCGATGCGCCACCTCTCCTCCGCCGGCACGCCCTTTCTGTAGAACACGATGTAGCTGTCCATCGCTAAACTCGACGAGAGGCCGAGGAGGGCACAGAACAGCAGCTTGCGCGCCATCGCCGGCCAAGTGGCAGCCTGCAGACTCACTCGTTCCAGGGCCTGATGGGTGTGAAGGGGGCTACACGCAAGTTTAGTCTTCGCGGACGAACGTCGGACGACACGTGTTTTACTTTTGCCCAACGGAACAACCGCACTGTGCTTGATAATCTCTTGACGAAACGCGTCGAACGGACCCCGCATGACCGTCAAGAACGCGGCTGGCTTCGCGAAAGCTCGGTCTGAAGGTATGCTCTCGAGCCCACTCAAGAGAGGAGGGTTCGTTCATCTCTCAAGCGCGCGACGGGCACAGGGCACGAGCGACGGGACAACCTCCGCCAGTAGCATAGCCAGGGATGCCAGCATCGCCAACAGGCTCTATCTACAGCATGGGCGGCACGCAAACTCATGGGCTGCTGCATTTGATGCTGACCTGGAGCGGTGGGTCGACACAGACGCACGTGGCCTGGTTTCCTTTGCGAGGTATTCGCCACTAAGTATCACCATGGGCTTCTTCGACCCTCTGTGCTCCGAGTCCGATCTGGATCCAGTGCTCGGCAGCTTCTTGGCTGACACAGACTGTTCAGTGTTTTGGAAGGTCAGTCGCGGCACTGCTCAGTGCCTCGCGGCTCGCGGTTGGTGTATTACTCCGTATGGCATCGAACATGAGGTCTTCTTGCCGCTGGAGCTCGGGGGCAGCCGGCGTCGCAACTTGCGTCGTGAGATCGCATCGGCACGTCGCAGCGGTCTGGTCGTCGAGCAGGTCGAGGCTGCCGAGCCAGGCGCGCCGATATGGGACGAGCTTGCGCAGGTCACTCGTCGCTGGCTCTTGTCGCGCACCCAGCGGCACGAGATTCGCCGGGCGACTCGGCGGACACCCCACCGCCACGAGGCGCATTGCACCAAGGTAGTGTGCCGCTCTGCGGCGACAGGTCACGTGAGGGGCTGGGCGGCCTTCGATCATATTTATGACCAAGGCAGACTCGCCGGCGTGGGGCTGAACGCCGTGCGCTGGGATAGCGCCAAGGCGGGAACCACAAACGGCATCGCGTCGCTCCTCGCTGCAGAGGGCGCAAAGCTCGTGCGTATGGTGCACGGGCACGACGACGCGACTCCATTCGTGCTTTCCTTGGGCGAGAGTCCGTTTGGTATACCGAGTGGAGAAAGTTCGATGCAATGCAGTGCGCTCCGTGCGTCGCTCCCGTTGCAAGCGCTCTTCGCGCTCATCCGCAAGTATGGCGAGCCGCTCTATGCGGTGCGCGGCCTAGACACGTGGAAGCGCAAGTGGCGCGCCGAAAGCGCCTTCGCACCCACTGGACCGGGAAAGGAGGTCCATGAGGAGGTCCAAATCACCTACATAGCGACCAAGCACGAACTGCCGCTGCTTGAGGTTGGCGCCACCCTCGCGTTGGTCCTCGGGAAAGGGTAACAGTCCGCGCTTAATGTGTTCACACCTCATTCGGTAACGGTTTCGTGAAATGACCACATCATATCAGGTGGGAGGCGGGAAGTTGGGCGGTGCGCGGTGGATGCAGCCTGAGCCACCTTGGATGCCTCCACCCAAACCCTTAACCACGATGCCGTCATCGCTATGGCCAATGCGCGATGACTTGGGCCCGCAGACAGCGCGAGTGAGCAGCAAACGTCGGTCGCGCGACGCGCCCACGGTTGCAGCACTCGTCACTGAACGCCTTCCAGCGAAGACGTTGCTCTACCACGCCGTCAAGGAGCAGACGACGAAGCATTGCGCGGGTGCCGCGCTGGCAGCTGTCTCTAGTGGCGCAGATGGGATGGCACCGTCAGCTGTGGTCGGGGCCGCAGATGGTGCCATCGACGAAGAGCAGGCGGAGGCGCCCTCGCTGCTTCCTGGCGCAGGAGAGCCTCTCACAATGACAGCTCCGCGAGCTTCGTTAGGTGGAAGCTCCGTCCGGGTGCGTGAGTACATGCTGCTGCGCGCCGTGCATCTGGTGCGTGGCAGCGCCCACGCGACCGAGATGTCGATGGATGGCTGTCGCACCGACGGGTTGGATGGCTGGCGCAGCGACGACGGTCATCATGTAGGGTTCTTTGCCCCCGGAGAGGTGCTGCTACTCGTCGACGACGACAAGCAGATGCGACTAGCGCAGGCTTTCTTGCCCGACATGTTCATGCGGCTCGGACTACAAGGTCGGGGCGAATGAGACCGATGTCTGGACTCATAGGGGCTCTTACAAGTAGGCAGTCGCGGAAGGTGGTTAAGAAAATGTATTACTGTAGATAGATCATTGGGTATCCAAGGAAAACTAGTGGCGACAGCGGGTGCCGTGCGTGGTTTTTGGGCCGCGGCGAGCGATCACTCCCATGTTTCCCGCGCAGACTTTGAGTTGGAAAGCTCGATGCACACGGACGAGAACGCGGCGCTGCAGCTTCCCAGGCGCGTCGGGAAGGCGTCGGCTCCTGCCACCACGGCCGCCGCGGCACTGCACCCCATCCTGGCATCTGCCGGCCTCACCGCAGCTGCCGACGGCTTTGCACTCGGCGACACGTTCTCCTTCAAGATGACCATCGAACGTGCCATGCGGCGGCCTGGAGCACAGGACGAGCTGCTCGAATCGTTGCGCGAGACGTGGGCTGATCCATCAGCTTTGCGCCTCGCATTGCAGCCCACGCGCGCCGCCACGACGGGTGGTTCGCTTGGCGATGCCGTCAAGGACAGCGTCGTGCGCCTGCTGCTGCAGTGCTCGTCGGTGCAGACGGCGCTGGCGCAGCAGCTGCTGCAGTCGCTGCAGGAGCACCAAGACGAACTCGACGGCGGTGCTGCCCCAGCGCATGCGGGCATGCCGCTCGCCAAGCTCGTGCTGTCGCAGTTTCGCTGGCTCGAGACAGTCGTGGATGGCGCGGCGCTGCTCGAGACGCTAGAGGAGATCCTCGAGGTGGCGGAGCCGCCACTCAAGCGCGAGCTCGTGCTCGTTCTTCCGGACCTGGTCGTCGATGGGCAGCACACCGCTGCGGTTGAGCTGCTCGCGCGTCTGCTACGCGAAGACTCGCAGTTCACCGCCCCGATCCTCGAGAGCCTCGCGTCGCTGCATCTCGACCCGGCACTCGAGGGGGAGGTGTGCGAACTCGTGACGGCGGCGGTGGCGTCATCGCGCACCACGGACCTGCCCGCCATCATCCGCTTCCTGATGCATCACCTCTCCGCCGAGAATGCCGCGAGCATCACCAGTGCCCTGCGCACAGGCCTATCGGCCGAGTTCCTCACCGACCCTGCCGCCGACGGTGTCCTGCCATTTGCGCGGGCCAATGAGGCAGCGACGGAGAGGAACGCAATGAGTGCCGCGGGTGCCGGCGAGGCGCTCGTTCTCGACGCGTTCCTCTCGGCGCTGCGCATGCGCTCCGAGCTTGGCGGCCTCTTCCTCAGCCAGCTCGAGACGCTCAAGAAGGCGGCCGAGCACACGCCACTCGACTGGTGGTTGCTCGTGGCGCTCACTGCCGCAGGCGATGCGAAGAGCAAGGCGCGCGCGGCCAAGTGGCTCGTCGACCGCGGCACCAAAGCGCTGCTCCGGCCCGAGCTGCTGCGCGCGGCCATCCTCACCCACGGTGTCGCGCTCCGGCCGCACTACGCTGTGCAGCTGCAGCTGGCGGCCGCGCTCGTGCGCCACGCGTCCTCGGCGCACGCCAACGACCTCGGTGGCGACGTGTACGCGCTGCTCTTCGCCGAGTTTGCCGAGCCGTACGAGCGGCAGGAGCTCATTTGTCAGCTGCTCACGCATGCCGGCTCAGGCGCCGTGCGCGAGGTCGACGCGGCGCTGCGTGTGCTCGTGGCTCTCGCCACCGACGACCCGGCAAGCGTCGCGCACTTCTCGTCCTTCCTCACGGGGGTGCTCGACTACCTCGATGGGCTCAGCGTCTCGCAGGCGCGCCTCGCCTTCGAACTGTTCGCACGCATCGCGTACGACGCGCATGCGGGCGCCTCGCGCCTCGCCGACGAGCTGCAGATCACCATCCGCAAGCAGCTCACCTCGACAGCCCCGCGATACAAATCGCTCGGCGTTCTCGGGGGCTGCTGCCTCCTCGGCCGCCTCGGCGCGCGTACCGCGCCCACCATCACGGCATCCTTGATGGAATCGGACGTGGGCGCAGGAGCAGCAGCGCCTCGGATGGCGCCCACCGCCAAGGCGGAGGCGGAAGCGCTACTCACGCTGATGCTGAAGTACGCCTCGGGACCCGACGGCTCGTTTGGCTTCCTGCTGCACGAGCTTTCGCTGCTCGTGGCCGCGCGCGCGCCCGAGCCGAGCGCAGACGGCGCGGATGCGCTCGGCGGGCGCGAGGTGCCGGTGCTGGAGCGCGAGCTGATTGACATGATCATTGAGAGGATCACGTCCAACTTCGAGACCGAGTACCTGCATGACATCGAGGCGCTTCCGTGCAAGCCGCCTCCAATCGGTCGCCTTGTGCCCGCGCTTGCTCTCTCGCTCGATGGGGATGCCGCGCGGATCGCGGTCAACGTACTGCCGCTCTTGCAGAAGGAAATTGGGGATGCGGACGCGCCCGCCTCGCAGCGGCACGCGCTGAGCACGCTCTCGGCGACCTTCCAGCTGCTGCGTGTTTGCGAGGCTGCTGTCTCGGAGGACTCGAGCAACTTGGACGCCGTCGACGCGGTGCTCGGCTGCCCGCTGTACCTGTTCGACGTGTCGACGCTCGTGTGCTTCGAAGACCTTCCGACGGCCTCGCGCTCCATCGCGTGCCTCGCGCTGTTCCACACGGTCGACTGGCTGCGGGAGCTCGTGAACGCCTTCTGCACGCAGAAGGAGCACTCGATTCGCAAGAAGGTACTCGCGCGGCTGAAGCAGCTCCTCTGGATGGAGCGCTCGCTCGAGCGCTGCTTGTGCCTCACGCCCACCTTCAAGCTACCGGCCGCCATCGTCGGCCCGCCCGCCGATAAGAGAGACAAAAAGGTCGCCGGCGGCACGGCGAAGGTGGCCGCCGCTAAGCAGGCGGCCGCCGCAGGCAAGGCGGCGGTGAGCAATGGCAAGGGTAAGGCGGCCGCGGCTGGCAATGGGAAGGGGAAGGCGAAGGCGCCGCCTCCCAAGAAGAAGGCGCGGCGCAGCAACGGCTCCGATGTCGACTCGGACGAGGACGAAGAGATGGGTGAGGTCGCCGAGGAGGAGGACAACGAGGAGGAGGCGGAGGGCGAGGGCGAGGGCGAGGAAAGCGTGGCAGCCAAGGGCGGAGGCGGCGGAGGCGGCTCGTCTGCTGCGGGCGACAAGAAAGACAAGGCCAAAGCGGGGCCCAAACCCTCGAGCAACCTGCCCGCGCTGACAGCGCTAGGCCGCGTGAGCGCTTACCTGCGCAGCACGACGCCCGACGCTTGCGAGCTTCTCACCTTCACGTCGGCGCTCGACGCAAACGCCGACACAGAGGAGCTCGAGCTGCACGAGCTGCTCACGCCGCCGTCTGTGCACTACCTTCTCTCGCATCTGCACGCTACGCTCAAGCATGGGCTCGTGCAGCGGCGCGTCGGCCGCCCCGGCGCCGCCCCCTCCGCCGCTGCGGCCGCCGCCGCCAACAGCGGGCATGACCTTGCGTCTATGGAGCTCGCGCGGCTGTCGCCCGCGGCGCTGCTGCAGCGGCTGCTGCCCGCGCTGCTCACGCTGCGCCGGCACACGATCATGCTCTCCGAGACCATCCCGCAGGTGCTCGACGCGCCTGGCTGGGTCGTCGACCATCAGGCGGCCTTCGGAGGCGAAGAAGACAAGCAGGAGACCACCCGCTTCGTAGAGCCAGCGCTCCTGCTTGTGATGCAGGCGATGCGCCGGCTGCTGGAATCCTCGGGACAGCTCGCCGATGAGGCGTCGCAGGCGGCCATCAACCGAGTTCTAGGCCATTTCGACGACGACCCTGCAGCGCACGCCGCGCTGCACCAGCACCGCTCGCTCTCGCAGAGCGACAGCCCAGAGGACGCCGCCGTCGACGCCGCCGATGCCCACGACGGAGCTGCCGATGCCCAAGCCGCGGCTGCAGCATCGCGGTCGCCAGCGCGTGCGTGCTGCGTCACCTTCGACTTCTTTGCCAACCTGTTCTCGAACCTGCCCTCCATCACGCTGCAGTCGGAGGTGGTCGCGCTGTGCAAGGCGACACTCGAGCGTCTGGTCAAGCACTCGCGCCGCATCGGCGCTAAGGAGCTCGACGAGCGGCGCGAGCGCCTCGCCGACCTTGCCTCGGCATGCCTGCAGCGCAACATGCCAGACGACCGCGAGCTCAGCTCGTGGTCCGCGAAGGCGCCGCCGCCGGTGCTCGTCAAGACGCTCTTCGAAGTCCAAGCAAGCTACTGCCGCTCGCCCTTCCAGCTGCTCCACAAGTGGACGGAGGACATCCTGCCCGCGCTGAGCGAGCCTGCAGTGGGCGAGGAGGAAGGCGAGATGTGCTCCGAGGAATGCCCACTCTTCACGCGCAAGTCGGCGCCACTCTTCATCGGCGCGCTGCTCGGCATGCTGCTCGAGGAAGCGAAGCGGCTACCCTGGCCCAAGGTCGGCCCGAGGAAGGGCAAGGGGGTGGCAAAGAAGGCGGCCGCCGTCGAGGACGCGGACGAGGACGAGCTGGCTGCCGCGGGGGAGCTCGACCAGGCGGGCGCCTCCTCGCTCATCGAGCGGCTGCATGAGCTCTTCTCGGCCTTTTGCCAGCTCGTGCATACGACGAAGATCGTCGACACCTCCACGCGCCGAAAGGACGGGACGAGCGCGCCCGCGGCCAAGACCCTCAACAAGAAGGTGATCACGGCAGCTTCGAAGTTTCTCGCGCTCGTCAACAAGCACGCCGTGCCGCTGATGAGCGCTCACTTCACCTCGCTCCACCATGAGGTCTGCGCGGCGCTCAAGGCGCTACAGCCCGCCACGCGGCTGCTGCAGGTGCACTGCACGATGGTCAAGGAGCGGCAGCAGCTCGCGGCGCTGCAGCCGGCCACGCTGCTCAAGCGCGAGCTCGAGGCGCTCGTCTTCCAGGTCAAGGTGCTTCTGAAGGAGAACAATGTGGGGGAAGGGTTCTGGATGGGCAATCTGAAGCATAAGTCGCTCGTGGGCCACGAGATCTCCTCGCAGATGGCTCCAGAGGTTGCCGAGCCCAAGGAGCCCAAGGAGCCCAAGAATGGCAAGAAACGCAAGAAGAAGGAGCAGGAGCAGGCGGAGGAGGAGGCCCTCGACGACGCCGACGACGACGCCGATGGGGTACCGCTGGCGACGGTGCAGGAGCTCGACGACGAGGAGATCGAGGAGGAGGGCGAAGACGGCGAGGAAGAAGATGACGATGAATGCGAGTCGGAGGTCTGAGGCACACGCGTGGCCGCAGAATGAATGCCGGAGCAGACGGCGGCGGAACGTGGCATGGCCAGATGGCGAGATCGGAGATGAGTGGGGGGGTAAGGTGGTTTACTGGCTGTACACGCGACACTGAACAAGCGCTAGTAATCGCTGATGCGGCCGCGGCCCGCTGTGCCCGGCCGAAGTGCTGCGTGCGTACACGGGCCGGCGACGTAAAACGATAAACGTGTAACGTCGCGACCCGTTTGGGCTCATAATCACTATATAATTATTGAGCTCAAGCGCACTGTTAGGGGATAAATAAATAAAATAATAGCCGCGGCTGAGCGAGAACAAGGGAGGGGCGGGGCTTATCGCCCCGCACCAGAGACAGCAGTCGATTACACTGTGTTCGAGACTTTCGCCCCAGCACGCTCGTGAGTGGTTTCGTTCCATTTAAAGCAGACCCTCCGTGCACAGATCTCACGGACAAAACGTGCTTAACCGGTACGACCGGTAAAAAACCGGTAGAGCATGGATCGGATGACGTGAAGAAGTTTTTCGTCTTCTTCGTTTTGCGCGGCGCTCGACCACTCGTGAGCGAGGCGCCGAGAGGAATCGGGGCGGTGCAAGCGCGGCAGCCGCAGAACCAGGCTCGCCCATGGTTGCCAAGGTCGAGAAGGCCACGTCGCCGCAAACGGTCCGCGTGGCTCTAGAGCTGGATGTTCCGCGCACCCGTCCCTCTTCAGCTGCATCTACACGTACAACGATGAGCCCTCAAAAACAGCTCAGGCCTCAGTCTGCGTCGCCCGCATTGACACGGGTGCAGCAGCAGCGTAATCAAGTGCTCGGCTGGCGGGCGTACGTTGCCGATCCGCGGATCTTTAACGACGCTGCCATCGGCGCTAAAGCTCGCGCTGCCAACAGTGTCCCTGCACTGTGGCAGGCGTCACTGCGACGCGTTGATGTTCGGTCGATTCTGAAGAAGGAGAGCAACATAGCGCCGTATTCAGACTATGCCATGCTGGAGCCCAGGCCAATGGGCGTCGGCCAGCTGCGATGCCCGGCCGCTGGTGGTATCCTGCCGCCGTATGCTCTCCACAACACAACGTCGGCCACGAATGCAATGGTCATGGATGCAGCAGGATGCCGCCCGATGCAACGGCCGGCGTCAGCGCCACTTCCACACAAACATCCGCTCTGTGAGACAGACATCTTGGGCATGCCAATGCGCGAAAGATCAGAGGCTGCACGAGTCGTCTGGTCGATGGAACTCGGTGGCTGGGTGAAACCGCAAGCCTTGGCACAACACATTGCCCTGAAACAGTCTCGTTCGTCGCCTGGTTTTGGCGGACCACAAACCTTGCTTGCGAGTGGAGCGAGCAATTACGAGCGCAGAGCGCAGCTCTCGTCAAAAAAGTGGATGCACTGGGGTGGTGGAGAGTCGATTGATTCGGACGATCAAGTCGCCTCGCCAAGCAGCGGCGCAAACGTGGAGCGGTACGAGCTGATCAAGGGCGTGATCACAGTGGGTGGAGCGCCCGTGTGGCGCGCGGGCATCATTTTACGGCAGCCCGAACCAGGGTGTGAGCAGGCAGCGCCCGAGCACCTCGGCGCTGACGTCCGAGCGCCGCAGCCGCTGGGAACCGTGCTCACCTTGCACAAGACGCACAACGAGCGTAATGCCCAACTGGCGCGCCGACGCCGAGATCTCGTTGCCCGACGTGTACAACAAGGGGGACACTCGCCGGTGCGAGGTGAGCACACGGTAATGCCTAAGACACGTGCAAACTAAGTGTGGATGGGGCACTGATTGTACATCGGATGTAGTACATGCAGCTGAGCGGATAGGTGCAGCTCGCAGAGATGCTCTCAGTATGGGCCGCGCATCCCTTCCAGTAGTCAAGTCCACCTTTGCTGCCGGACACGGCGGCTCATCTTACAGAGCTCTGTATCACCATCGTCTCAGAGACCTGCTCGCCGTTCACCGCGTGCTGCCCGGCCTCATCGCTCATGAACACGAGCACCGCCGACGTCCCCGCCGGCTGAACGTCGCTGAACGGCGTACTCAAGCGGGACTGGGCAAGGACTACGTGTACGCGCTCGTGCCCCTCCTCGTCGCGGCAGACGGCATGCACCACAGTGAAGCACATGGCGCTGGGTACCGTCGGGCTCGGCGTCGAGGATGCCTGGATGCGATGGTCCACCTGCTCAATCTCGTGTGGCCGAACATTTTCGAATCCCCCCCCACGTGATCAATGCGGTCATGGAAGCGATCGAGGGCATGCGCTGCTGCCTCGGGTAGACGCGCGTGCGGCAACACGTGCTGCAAGGGCTCTTGATCCACCCCGCGCGCAAGGTGCGCGAGGTCTACTGGAAGGTCTGTAACAACCTGTACATAGGCGCCCAGCCCGCGCTCGTACCCTGCTACCCGCGCTGGCCTCGGGCGGTCGCAAGCTCGCTCTCGCGGGAGATTAAATACAGCCTCTTCGGCGTGGGAACGTCCCTGACGCTGCACCATGACGAACAACATCATCAATGCGACCAAGCGCACGCCATGTATAGCGGAGCACCCGCTCGCTGGAATCTTTCTGGAATTCAATCTGGAATCTGGATACGCTCGCGGCACGCGCACGGGCTCGGGCCGTGCCGAGCGGGTCGCCGGACATGTCGACCGGACTTCGGCGAGGCCCGGGACCAGCCCGGGACGTGGGCGGCCGGGGTCGGGGCACCGGATCGGGGTTAGTTCGGGGTAGCCCGTCCGTGGCCCCCACTCCCCTGGGCGACGTAACCGAGTTAGCCGTTTTATTAGCTTAAGGATTCGTCGTCCAGCTACACAACGCATCGCAGGCAATAAACGGCTCAACCGACAACCCGGGCAGAACCCGGGGCCATGCATGCACAATCGTCTCTCGACCCGCTCCGGACCCGATGTGTCAGGCCGAACACGAACGAGCGTGGAGCCGTGAACGATATATCATACGGAGGTTTACGACCGGTAGACTGACTGACGAAACACACTGATTGCCTAATAAAGAAATTACGAAACTTAGTGAGGTCAGTGACGAAACTTTGACGAATTTTTTCGCGCACTTTCAGTGTCAGAGGAACGATCCGAAGAACAATATAGAACATCCAAGTACCAAGATCGGACGATACATTGCTGTAATTACTGATGACACACGGCATTGAGCGCGCCCGCCCCATAGGCAGAGCCCAGCCGCCGGCCTGCCCACGCGCGCAGCAACGCGAAGAGGCGCGCGCAGAGACGCCCGTAGGCCCGCAATCCACTTAGAGGAGACTCATCTCACAAACCTGCCTGTGAGTGTGACGCACGCGGAGCACCACACACAGCTCCGCTCAGTGCACCCCGCAATCGGCGCCGCTTTCGCCACGGTCCAACGCCACGAGCGGTGCACTGTGAACGGTGCGCTGTGAACCGCGCTCCTGCCCCCCCACCTGGCCTCCCCCTCACTGCACCCTCACGCGCACGATGTGAAATAGGCCGCGTACGCAGCCCGCATCTTGCGCGAGACGCTGACGGCATCGGCGCTCGGCGTGAGCGGATACGCCTTCGTAGCTACTTGGAAGTCGTAAGCATGAGTCGCCTTGACGAGTTCGAACTTGGACTCGTTGAGTGGCTGGCCCTTAGCCGCATCCTCCATCGCCGCCGCCAGCACCTTGTCGACACGTGCAGCATAGTAGTCGGCGATGAGCCCCGACCAGTGCTTGGCAGCATAATCGATCGGGCCGTCAGGTACCTCTTTGGCTCCCTCGGGCGTCGGGTTCCACGAAGTGATCTGGCAGCGCGCGTTCCACTCGTAAAAGTGCGCACAGTCCTTGACGGGGGTTGGCACTCTTGCGGTAGGGGTGGACTGCGTGCAGTCCTGGTCTTCGGGCGCCGCGAGCGCACGTGCCATATTGATCCATGGGCCCAGCATGAAGGCAGTGTCCGTGCCAACCAGTTCGTCGAGGTCGTATAGCAAGGCGGCATAGGCGGCGCCCGTCTTGTTGAGGGCGGCCGCGTCGATGGCCGGCTGTTGGGTGAGCACTTCCGTGAAGTTTGCAGCCAGCGGAATCGAGAGCTGAGCGAGCACCTCTCGCCCGACATTGATCAGATCGTAACGCAAGGGCTCCGACAACGAGTGCGTTGATTTGGCCACGTCCTCTGCGACGGCGAGCAAGCCTCCCCACGCACTCCACACAGCACACATTTTGGGCGTGGGCGTGTGGCGGTCGCTCTCGAACGACCACTTCGAATAGCCGTAGTCAGCTTTGCCAAAGTGTGAGACGCCCGTCTGGTCTTGCACCGAGGGCTCCTGCGCATAGACCGAGTCTACCAGCTCCCTCCATGCGGCCTCAAGAGCCATCGAGGGCGACGTGAGACGGTAGCGGCGGTAGGCGCGATCGATCATATGCTGACTGATGCTGGTGATCTCAAGCCCACCTCCAAAGTGACTGTCGATGATCAGCTCATAGAACGCCGCGTTCTGGTCGATGCCCTCCATCGTGAACCCCGAGCCAACAATGTTAGTGCTCGCGTGCGGCGCCATAGCAGCGCGGGGGAGTCTCGCGGCATAGCTCATGTTGCCTTTGAGGCCGTCAGTGCCGCCAAAGTTGTGAAGGGCACTCCACACAAAAGGTGCACCCCAGTACGCGGCGTCATTCCACTTGTGCCACTCGCCGTCGCCGTAGTCCATGTCGATGATCACAAACTTGCCGGGCGGCGCGGCGGTGATGAATCCGCGCAGTGCGCTTGCCTGCTCGGGGGTGTCTTGCCAGAACTCGACTGCGAAGCCCTGGAACGACCAGGTAGCCTCTGGATCCGTCCGATTGAGCCCTTGATAGGCAGACATGCCGCGACGGAGCCAGAGCGGGTCGGGTGTCGGAGGGTCCGCTGTAGCTGGCCGCCTGCCCAGCGGTCCGCGCACTAGCTTCTTGAGAGCGGTGGCTCCCTCATGTGCCCGCCACGGCGCGGTGCCGCCGTCAAAGTAGCCGTCGAGCTGGTACCAGTGGTCAGTGCCGAAGGAGCTGACGAGCTCGCCCATCCACTTGTCCGCGATCTCGCCAAAGTGCGGGTCGAGGGAGTCCATCCAACCAGTGTACCCTTCGCGCGTGATGTTCGCGTCGTGCAGGATGTCCTTCAGTTGGATGGGCACATTGCCCTGAAATCCCGGGAGCTGGCCGACCATGCCCAACTCGCGTGAGCGTGCCACAATCTGCTTCTGCAGCGCATACTGCGCCTTCATGAACGAGCGTGGCAGCGGGCCGCCGATGCCCGCCCCGTACTCGTTCTGGCCACGCGACCACGTCAGGAACGCCGGCCCATTGAACCAGGCGCGCACGTCGGTGTCCGAGAGGCCGACAGATGTGAGCGCGCGGTAGGCGACCTCCTCCTGGCCCGTCATGGCGAGGTAGTTGTTGATGCCGGTCAATGCCATCCAGTCTAGCAGCTGCTCCCACTCCTTCCAGCCATACCAAACAAGACTGTAGCTGTGCGTGCACACATTCATGAAGTAGAGGTGGTCCACGAGGCGGCAGCGCGTGGCGTCGCCGCCGCTGCTGGCCATCGTCGGCCAGCGAGCGGGAACCTCGACTCCATTGTTGCCGCCCCCGCGCGTCCAACCGATGGTCATATTGCAGCGCTCGCGCAGGTAGAAGCCCAGACCGGAGGACAAGGTGGACGCATCCGATGCCGAGATGGCGATGCGCCCGTCGGCGGAGTCGGTGACCGAGAAACAGTGACCTGCCGTCGAGTGCGTCACAGACAGCTGAAAGTGCGACGACCCACCCGGCAGTAGGCGCTCGATGAGCGCAAGCACCGCTGTCGCCATGTTTCAGCTGTCCTCCGACGCGACGGAGCCGCGGACGATCGAGCGCATCGAAACCAAGCTGTATTCCCGGTAGCCGAAAAGAGGTGTGAACAGACAGGCTAAATCTCTTCTAACGGGGGCTCTCTCATACCGCCACAGCTGCTCTCATACAGCCACAGCTGCTCTCACAAGATGGTGCTGCGAGGCCGGCTGCCGGTAGAGTGAGTACCGGGTACTCATGTACTCTGTCGGCTGTCCGCTCAGGACCTGCGGTCAGGCGCGCGCGCTCAGGCGTCAGCGCACCTGAATCCGCAGCATTTTGGACGCGTTCCACGCCTCGAGCGTGCGCGCATGTGCCTCGAAGTCGTGGAACTCTCTGTCGCCCGGCCGGCGATGGTAGTTCAGATCGGATAGCTCGCCGCGCTGATTGCACTGGTAGTAGTAGGCGCACACTTTCTGGCCTACCTCGGGCGTGCGCATCGTCGAGAGACCGTAGACGTCGACGCTTGCGCATGCCTTGAGGGCGATAGCGGCGGCCACAAGGCCGGCGAGGGGGATCTTCGAGTCGCCTGTGTGCCGCCGCACCTGATGAGGGAGGCAATCATGAGGTCATCACAGGCAATCAAGAGGATCGTCGGGATCTTCGAGTCGCCTGTGTGCCGCCGCACCGCTGCGTAGAAGAGTGGGTTGACGTTGTGGATGCGTGGCTTTGGCCCACTCTCGAAGAGCAGGTTCTGGCACGAGTAGATGAAGGGCCTGTCGCACAGGGCGAGGATCGTCTGGGCGGGGTCTTTCTTCTCCTCGTCGAACCAGCGCGAGGTCGCGATACGCCACGTGGTCTTGGCGCCCGCATGCTTGACGTACTTCTGACCCTCGGGCGAGCTCGGTACGGGCGCGTGGTTGACGCGGAAGACAGCGTCGTGTGCGTCGATCTCGTTTCCGAGCTCCCGCAGGAGCAGCGTGCCCGAGTTGCCTACGACGGCGCACGTGCCGAAGCGCTGCTGCTGGGGCACCGTCGCGTTGCGCTGCAGCTCCTTCACACGCTCGACCTTGATGCGGTGAAAGTTGTAGCCGAAGGGCGGCTCGCGCTCCATCAGCTTGAGCGGGCTCTCTTCCTTGAAGAAGAGAGGCACGCTCATGTCCAGCGGCCCGCCCACGGTAGACTCAGACAGCAGCTGAGCGGAGATGCGTGTCCAGTGAGGGCCGAACCGCCGGCTGGCTCTTTCTCGGTCGCTCAACCCTTGGCCACCTCCCTTGGCACTGCCATTACCCTTGGCTCCGGCGCGTCGCCCGCGTCCAGATTTGCGAGCGTGGCCCTCGCTCATATGCCGGCCCAGGTGGGATGACGCTTGCGACTCATTCAGCCACCTCTGAACCGGCTGCGCGGCTCTACCGGCAATGACAACCTCCGAAGCCCGAACCTCGCGCCGATGCGACTCGGACATTCGTGCTGCAGCTGTTGAAGCCGCGAATTCCGCAAGACGAAATCCAATTTGTCTCGTGAACACGAATGGACGGGACGCCGTGTCGACCCTCAAACTAGGCTCGCTGGGCTTCGTTCAGGAATATTCGTCAGAGACGCGCAGAAAAAACTTCTCAAAATCAAATCGGCTTCGGGCGGGGCGTGGCTCTAGGCGTAGCAGCAGGCTCGTCTCTCGGCACGGCTCAGTACAGCGGCCACCTCCCCAAGATATGCATCGAGCGCTTCGACCTGGCGGCGACATCGCTGCGCTTGAGATGCTCCGCTCGTGCGGTGCACGCATAGACGCAGTGGACGAGAAGGGTCGCACCGCACTGTACATCGCCGCGGCCGAGGGTCAGAACGACGTCGTCGAGTGGCTGCTCTCAAATGGAGCTGATCCACTATGCTGTGCTTCCCATGATGGCCGATCAGCCCTTCACGCGGCCGCCGCCAACGGCCAGGTGGAGGCATGCGAGCTGCTTCTCACCGCTGCGGGTCTGGCTGGTATCAGCAAGTTTCTTGCTATGCCAGATCTGAGAGGGAATACAGCGGCAGAGCTGGCACACTCAGCTCGCCACCTGGACGTTGTGCGCTGCTTGCTTGCACTTCAGAGACTATCGGAGCGCGATAGACTTCGGGCGTCATCTGTCGACATGCTTGTACTCCATGCATTGACGCGCTCCTCGACCGCCGCAGCTCCGCAAAAGCATGCAGTGGCGCAGCAATCGTGGCGACGGCTACCGCCCTCGGTCGAAATCGGAGGTATGCCTGAAGATGCCATCTTTGCCAGCCCTCAACGTCGATTTTCGCCCGAGGGCGCCAGCCCTCAGCGCGCGCCCCTCTTCTGGGGTGGCGGTGGTTCACCTCACGCGCCGACGCCTTGAGACTCGTGTCCTCTCCCAGCGGCCCGGCGCCCGGAACGCGGGAGCGAGGCTCCGGAAGGAAACCCCGCGGTCCGTCCGCCCGGCGGCCGTACTTCAGCTCAGTGATCAACTCTCTGAGAGCGGACCACAATTTGGAGCGGACATGTGTGTCGGTCAGCGTCAGGCTGTCAGAGCGCGCAATTGTGTGTCAGACTCTGTTCAGTTTGACGGACCACCTAGTATTATTTTAGTATTACCTACTTCAAAGTGCGGGGTGGACCACGTAACGTCGTACGCGAATAGCTCTCGCCACTCGCGTGCGTGCGGCCTGCCGCGCCCGTTCCTCCATATTAAGCGTCGCTCCGCCATATGGGGCCATATCATATGCGTGTACGCACCCTCGGAGCTCTAGTTGCAGGTCGGCATATCATGTACGTCTGGCGCGGAGTCGCCCTGCCGCCGGCGTGCCCGTCTGCCCTGCGGCTGCGCCCTTGTGGCGCCTAAAGTAGGCGCTGCGTCGGAGCCCGTTCACAGCCCGTTCACAGCCCGTTCAGCTCATTTCACGACCGAACGAAGGTCCGAGCCACGCGCGGTCTGCTGCTGGAAGAAGCCGGCAGGTGCGCCGGACGAGTCGCGGGGCAGCTTCTTGCCACCACGCACGCCGAGGGTTCCCCGCGAGGCGCAAGTGTGCCGTAGCTCATCGAGCTGCGCGCCGACGAAGATGCTGTGGCTGTGCGACTCCGAAGGCATGGGTCGCGCGTCAAAGTCGGAGCCCATCGGGATGGATGAGATGGAGCGGTCGACGCTGCCCTTTCCCTGCGGCACCACGAGCTTGCCACTCGGCTCGGGGAAGTGCTGCTTGTTCGTCGTCAAGAAGTGGCTACTAGCGCTAAATCCTATCGGGGGCTCTCGGAACTGGTTCGCAGAGGTCTTCGGACGGCTCGTGAGGGGCTCAGTCCGCGGGTTGACGTGGCCATAGTGCTCCCTTGGCTTGTGCTCGGGCGTGCGCGCCGTATGGACCGCCATCGAGGTGGCCATGTACGTGCTCGTGTTCTTTTGCGGCCGCTCGTAGCGGGACATGGGCCTCTCCACCTCCCCTCCCGGCCACCATGCTGTCCCCGAGGTGGTCGCGAAGTCATGCAGCGCAGCGGTTCCATCCAGGCGCTGGCTGTTTTTGTCGAGCGGCACGGTCGACGCGTTGCGGAACGCCCCGCCGTTTACAAAGCGGGGGGTGCGGGCGCGCGGCCAACCTTGTGCACCGCTATTCATCGCGTGTGCTGACGTCTCCGTCACCGTCTCCAAGCTAGGGCCGCCCATGCCAAAGACATCCTTCGTGTGCGACTCGCTCATCGTTTTGAATTGGGCGAGGTGGCGCGGCGTGCCGGCGGCACGCACCTGCGAGGCGTTGCCACCTCCGGTGAAAGCGCTCGCGGATGTTGTGGTGAAGCGGTCATCCGCAGTGGGCGGACCCATGAAGCCAGGCAGCGACGACAAGTTCTGCGTGAAGTATGGCGACGACAGAACGTGAATGCTCAGCACCAGAGGCTTATCACGTGGGCAAATGGTGTTTCAAACGCCAGCGACACACCTTGTGGTACACCGTCGGCTTGAAGGAAAGGCCCTCTCGCAGCTGGTCTTGATAATGTGACTTGGTCGTGGACGAGAAATGGTCGGCACCGGCGCCGACTGAACTCCCCGGTCGCACGGGAGATTCGGACATGGAGATGCGCACGGACAGGACGTCATCGCGCATTTGTCACGGCAATCCTCTCGTGTGCGCCTTTCCGTCAGAGCGGCTCGAGCAAACTTGGTGCGGGGCAGGAACTGCTGTTCAACACAACGCGAGATTCCTCGCACTTACATTCGTGAACATGTACAGTCTGTGTGATTTCAAATACAGATTGCTGCGTGACGCCCAAAGTTACGCAGCTGTGAACTCAACGTGAAGGGCCAGGTCACAGGGACGGTCTCCATCATGGAACCAGATCGGGGGGGATACGGAGAGCCCTGGGTATGGGGCGTCTCCGCCGTTTGGGGGAAAGGGAATGCCCAGGGGAAAGCCTTATAGGCACCCGGGTATGCGGTTCGTATGCCGCCCGCGCGCGGGCTGATGCTGCTCTATTCGGCGAGTGAAGTATTGCCGGTCTCTGCGGCATACTCCGAGAATGTGCCGACGGTCTCCGGTCGGCGCTTTCGAATATCGATGCGCGTCAGTTCAGGGAGTGTGATGTGTTCACCAGGCTGCCTTTGTGTAGTTTGATGAACCTGCAATCACCAACCTACGCGACCAAGTTTACCCATTGTGAGATCCCTGTTGACGAACTCTCTGAACGGCTCTGGGAAGTCGACTCGTGCAGAAAGTGCGCTTTTTATGCCAAAGCGCGTCCCGCTTACCGAGCGAGTAGCGGCGACCTTGAAGCGCCACGCCGAAGAGCGATGGCTTTTCGATGAGCGCCATGCCAAGGAGCTCCGTGAGCTCACTCACTCTGGCATGAGCGCTGAAATTTGTGAAGCCATCCAGCCGGCGATCCCAAGCCTTGTGCAGCTGCTCAAGCTTAGCGGCGGAGCCTCAGTGGCTGCAAGGACCCTGATCAGACTCTCTCACACCAGCGTTACTGCCCGTGATGCCATCCGAGAGGCGGGCGCCATCCCGGCGCTCGTGGCGTTGCTGCATGCGGGTGCTGAGTCGGAGGCGGCGAAGAATGCGGCTGGCGTATTGTGGAACCTCGCCGACGACAACCCCACCAACCAAGACGCCATCCGAGAGGCGGGCGCCATCCCGCCGCTCGTGGCGTTGCTGCATGCGGGGGCTGAGTCGAAGGCGGCGAAGAAAGCGGCTGGCGTATTGTGGAACCTCGCCGACGACAACCCCACCAACCAAGACGCCATCCGAGAGGCGGGCGCCATCCCGCCGCTCGTGGCGTTGCTGCATGCGGGGGCTGAGTCGGAGGCGGCGGAGAAAGCGGCTGGCGTATTGTGGAACCTCACCGACGACAACCCCAGCACCAACCAAGACGCCATCCGAGAAGCGGGCGCGATCCCGCCGCTAATCACGTTGCTGCATGCTGGGGCTGAGTCGGAGGCGGCGGAGATTGCAGCAGAAACACTGGGCGTCCTCGCATCTAGCCCCACCTGCAGCGATGCCATCCTTGCCGCCGTCGTCAACGCCGCCGCGCCTCTCCACGCCTTCTCTGAGCTGCAGCGCAAGCTCCGTTCAGTTGCGACGGTGCGCCTGCATCGTGCCGAGGCAGATGAGACCGTTGTTGCGCTGGAGGCGGCGCTGGCAACGGCGGCGGCCGTCGGCGCGGTGGACGAGGCGGTTACGGAGCGCGTGCGCTCGCGGCTTGAGGAGCTGCAGACGGCGGCGGCACGGCGCGCACGGCGCGAGTCTGTCGGGCTGAACGTGCCGCTGCCTGCCGATTTCACATGCCCGATCACGTACGACAAGATGAAGGACCCAGTCGTCGCTTCCGATGGCCATTCCTACGAGCGCAGCGCGATCGAGGAGATCCTCCGCGGCCCGCATCCCATCAGCCCGCTCACGCGCGCGACGCTCGGTACGGCGCTGGTGCCAAACCTCAACCTGCGGCGGCGCATCGACGACCACGAGGCAGAGCTCGATCGGATGGCCGAGCAGATGGCGGCACGATTGGCCACCGCCGTCGCTGAGGCGGAATCGGCGGCCAACGCGAAGGAGGCGGCTGCCAAGGCGGAGGCGGCGGCGGCCAACGCGAAGGAGGCCGCAGCCAACGCGGAGATCGAGGCGTTGCGCAAGCAGCTCGCCGACGCCAAGAAGCGCATTCGGACCGAGGAAGATCATCACAAGGAAGATCACAATCCACCCGCACCCAAGCGGCGGGCACCATCACGGCGCTCCTCGGGAAGTGGCGCTGGTGGCAGCGCATAGGGGCGCTCTTGTGATTCTCGCCAGAGTCCCGTCCGAGTCAGCACGTGGACTCTGTGGGTGACGTGGCGCTGAGCGAGATCCGTCATTGGAGAACGTTTGTACGGAGCGGCGGAGCTCGAATGAACGCCCTGTGTACCAGCGGCGGAGCTCGACTGAACGCCCTGAACGGGACTGATTACTGCAGGCCACTCGAGATACCGGAGCGCCGCGGTATAATGCTTTGTGGCTATTCGCGGGGCCGATTTTAGCGCATAGCGGCGCCCGCCCTTAGCAACGGGGAAAAAATTGGGCCGGACCAGGTTTGCGTGGGACGTCCCAGCGGGCTGGGCCGTCCCGGTCCGGACTGGGACAACCGATCTTTCGAATGTCCCAGTTCGGACTGGGACGGCCCAGCCGGCTGGGTTGTCCCAGCTCGGCCTGGGCTGTCCCACTTGGCTGGGCTGTCCCAGTTCGGCTGGGTTGTCTCACTTGGTTGGGTTGTCCCAGCTAGATTTGGGTCATGTCACGTCACACGTACTCACATACGCAGACGTGACACAGGTCGTACGCACAAGGTACACCCTCGTGCCGTCTGGCACCTGCCGAGCGTCTGGCACTCCGCTCAAGCTCTGGCACTATCCCAGTGTCGCACAAGGTACACCCTCGTACGTGGCTCGTGTCTGCCTGTGTCTGCTCGTGTCTGCCTGGATCCGTCGGTCGGGAGGCGCGCGCTCGGTGGCGTCAGTTTTCCGTGTCTTCAGTTCTCCTGTTCGAAATCGTCCTCAAAGACGACCGGCTGGACGGTGACCTTGCGCCGCTTCGCCTTCTTGCCGGGCTGGGGCACCGGCTGCGGCTTCTTGTAGGCAACCTCTTTCTGGTATTCGAGCATGGACTCGACGATGGTCGGGCAGAACGTCGGGTGTGCCATCCAGTTGAGCACGTCGCGCATGGCGGGGATGACCTGGCAGTGGTCGATGAACGGCGTGATGGTGCCCGGCTTCTCGTCCGACTCCTTCATCGTGCGGAGGCGCTGCGAGAGCATCGGGTGGCAGTGGACGCGGCGAGGCGTGAGGAAAAGGACGTGGCAGGCGCTCGCGGGAGGGGCTGGCGGGAGCGGGGCGTACCAGCGCGCAGAGCGCGAACAAGTTAGCGGTGACAAGGGGCTCACGCTCCCCCGTCACCAGGTTTGGTGAGCCCGGGGCGAAGTTGCCGAAGAGGGTGGACAGCTGCTGCGCCGCCTCAACTAGTTTCTTGCTCGGGAAGCTGAACTCTTGGATCTCATCATCATTGATCGTCATCTCGAAGAGGGCGTGGGAGATGGGGAAAAGTGCCTCCTCGTCCTTCTCGCCCTCTTGGTGATGGAAGAGGTATGCGTGGCGCTCGTTCATGGAGGCCAGGTCGCCTGGCTTGACGCCGTCGTAGAAGATGTTGAAGAGGATGGTGTACAGCTCTGAGTAGGTTTCTTTGCGCCCCTGCGAAGTGGCGAGGGCACGCGCAGACGAGAAGGGAAAAAGTCGCAGAGAAGGATGCTCGGCACAGGGTGGAGTGGGGGAGCAGCGCAGAGAGGGTGGCACGGCACGCACCTCGCGCGCGAGCTCGCTGATGTAGGCCTTGCCCAGTGGCGTGGCCATCAGCTCGTTGGTCAGGAGCATGAGCTCCTTGCCGTCGTCGGCGACGAGCGCGTCGTAGTGGTCATCGTCGAGCTTGTTGTTCTGCTTGCAGAATGTGAGCACGATCTTGAGCACGAGCTTGGGGGTGATGTCGAGGCTGTCTCGAAAGAGACACATCTGGTACATCTTGGCCACGCCGCGGGCGATTGCCTTCAGGCCGACCGTCTTGGCGATCTTGAGCTCCGACAGCGTCGGGACCTCGCTCAGCGTGTTATCGTCATTCGCCCACCACTCATTGGCCTCCTTGCGCGAGAGCGATGTTGTCGATGAAGCCGCCTTGTTTGAGTCCATGGGTGTGGCTGCCTTGAGGCTATGCACCTGACGCACAAGGGGGCGCACTCAGAGGGCACGTGCGGGGGGCGCTGTCGAGTGTGATCGCGCACCTCTCGTCGGACGGCGTTCAAGCTGTCCCGCACCGTCGTGTCGGAGATCATGGTCTCGAGACGCTCCGTGAGCTCGGTGGTCGACTCCGTGAGCTCGGTGATTGTCTTCTTCATCTCCTGCACGGCCATCAGGGTCTGGTTGCTGGCATCTGCGTTCGGCTTGGTCGGCAGCGGCGTCGTGCGCGTCATGGCTCTGCGCGGGTGTAGCGTGAGGGCGCCCATGGGTGAGAAGAAGGTGCTGTGGAGTGAGTTGCTGAGGTGAGGGGCGCACACGGTGGTACTGGCTGCTGGGGACGGTGAGACGTGGGCAGTCGTGCGCGCGCGGAGCTGGAGACAGGTGGACGGCTGCGGGAACACTGCACGCATGCAGGTGCATGAGTGCCCAGGGGCGGGGTGCGCAGCAGCGAGGGGACGCGCGCCCGCTGGAGAGGGTGAGGCGAAGGCGCTTTGGATCGCGGGGAGCCGCGCTCGCGTGCGCGGGGCGGGGCGCTCAGGCAGGAGGAGCGCCTGGCACCTTGACGTATGCGTAGCTGCAGGGGAGCGGGCCGCGGGGCGGTGTGCGCAGCAGTGAGGGGCGCGCGCGCGCGCGCACCCGCTGGAGCGGGTGAGGCGAGCAGGGCGCGGGAGATCGCGGGGAGACGTGCGCGCGCAGCGCGGGGCGGGGCGCGCAGGGTCGCTAAGCGCCAGGCGGGCGAGCTTGCCTTTCATCGGTCGGGCGCTCGTGGGAGAGAGTCTGGTCGACCAGGACGGCGCGTTTTCACACACAGAGGTCTGCCATTCGAAACCGCCGGGGTCGATTATCAGCTGAATGTAAATCGTATGAGCCGAGGAAGATTTGACCTGCTGGAGCGTATGGCCACGTGTTTCGTCTGAGGCCTCTGGTGCGTGTTGGTTTCAGAAAATTGTTTGGTTTGGAATCCTCCGCAAAAGGCGCCTTCCCAGGAGAGGCACGGTGTTCTCCGCGTCGCTTCTCTTCAATGCACGGGTCCGAAGCAGGGTTACAGCGACATCTTTGAGCTCACGCCGGCGAGCCGGGTGACGCCGAGTCACACAGTGGTGTGGCGTGTCGAGCTCGCGTGCACGGGCGCTTCGCTCTACGGCAAGCCGCCGCCAAATTGTCAGCGCCCGTGCTGCGCAGGCTTTGGCGTGTGCTATGAGGGGTGCAAGGGCGGCAGCCGCTATGGCTGCAGTGTGAAGGTTGTCATCGAGGCATCTAAGGCCGCTAGTGGTACACGGGCTGACGCAGCGCGTGCACGCCGAGCGCGAGGAGGCGGCGAGGCAGCTGCAGGCCGCGCAGGAGGCTGTGCAGCAGCAGCAGCGACAGCTCGCCGCCGCCGAGCAGGCCGCGACCACAGCGCGTCAAGAGGCCGCGCTCGCTGCTGAGCGCATCAAGGAGTTACAGGAGAAGGCGCGGGCGGCGGTCGCGCGCGAGAAGGGCAAGGCGAGTGAGCTCGAGCAGGCCGCGGCGCGCTCGTCCGAGGAGGGCCGACAGGCGGCGGGAGGCGGAGGCGGCGGCCAAGGCGGAGGCGGCGCGCGCGCGGGAGGCCGTGGCGGCGGCCAAGGCGGAGGCGGCGGCCATGGCAGCCGCGGCGGCGGCAACGGAATCGTCGGCAGCGACGGCAGCCGGCACGGTGGCCGAGGCGAGGGCGAAGGCGGCTGCAGACGAGATGGCGAAGGCGGTGGCCGAGGCCAAGGCTAAGGCGGCAGCGGAGCTGGCGGCCGCTGCCACGGCCGAAGCGAAGGCGGCCACCGAGCGCGCCGCCGCGGCCGAGGCGCAAAGCGCCATGGTGGGCGCCGATTTGGAGAGCTTCGTCAACGGACGATGGAGCTCGAGACGGCACGAGTGGAGGTGGGTCGGGCGGCGGCCGAGGCGGCGGCGGCGGTGCAGTCGGCGGGGGCGGCGGTCGCGGCCCAAGGTGACGAATCTCAAACGGCAGCTCGAGCCAAGGAGGCTGCATGCAAGTTCTCACCACGGCGTCTACCCCCCTCCACCCCTCCTCACAGGTGACGAGAAGCAACGTCAGCTCGAGGCGCTGCAGGAGCAGCAGCAGCAGCAGAGGCAGCAGAGGCAGCAGAGGCATGAAGAGGCGATCCGATCACTGCAGGCGAGCGCCGCGGCCGAGCTCCAACTGATTGCGTCCGATTGCGTCTCTGAGTGCATGCTGATGGCCTCCCTCATCAGGCGAGCGCCGCGGCCGAGCTCCAGGCGGTCAAGGATGAGGCTTCGCGTGAACGTGAGCTGCTGCAGGCCTCGATGCATGGCTAAGTTGCAGAGCGCGCTGGTAGTGAAGGAGGCGGCCGAAGCGGCGGCCGCGGCGGCGACGGTGACCGCTGAGGCGGCAGCCAAGGCAGCCGCGCAGGCGGAAGTTCAGGAGCTGTCCAAGGCGGCGGCCAAGGCAAAGGGCCAGCTTGCCGCCGCGCAGCAGCAGCAGCTGGTGCAGCAGCAGCAGCAGCAGCAGCAGCAGCAGCAGAATGACGAGTCGTACCGGAACGAGCAGCTGCAGCGCCAGGCCAGACAGGCAGAGGAGCAGCTGCAGCAGCAGCGGCAGCAGGCATAGCAGCAGCTCGAGAAATTACGAGAGCAATTACGCCGAGGAGCAGCGGAGGAGACGGTGGCTAACGGTGGCACGACTCACGGTGGCATCAAGTTATGTTCAGTGTCGCGGGGTCCAGTCCGGTGCGTGGGTCTCGACGCATGCATTTTCTGAAACAACGTTTTCTGTCACGTTACGGAACTTGATCGCACGGCATTGCGACGTGCACCTGATCGCGAAAACTTTGCGACAGGCCGGGCGATCTCACTCATTGGCGCGCGCCAAAAATGAGACGAGCTCCACCATTGTCTACTTCGATGTGCAAACACTGTGGGCAGCCCGAAAGGAACGCTCTCCGTGGTGGTATGTTCGATTTCCATGTGTGTGCAAGGCATTCGCTTCTACAGCCGTTTGCTGGATCTCAGAGGTCTAACCCAGGCACAGCGGCTCCATTAGCGGCTCCAAGCGCACTGCCCGACGAGCCACTCCCGACCCGGGCGACGCCGTCGACGGCACCTGGTGCAGCACCTAATGCAGAGGATCTAGCAGAGGAAGCAGCAGAGGTCGAGGCCGAGGAAGCAGCAGAGGAAGCAGCAGAGGAAGCAGCAGAGGAAGCAGCAGAGGAAGCTCCAGCGGAGGAAGCGTCAGGGCGGGCTCGGCTCTCGAGCCTCGAGACGAAGCGGACCGTTAATGCCGCCGCTGGGCCTAATCGAGATTCAATAATGCGAGCCAGCTTAGCTGCAATCCGCGCAGATTTAACGCGAGGGGCCGGCCACGACCCGCGTTCCGATAAATCGCACGGCCGGCGGCTTATCGAAACACTTCGACATATATTGAAGGCCCGCCTTTCGGCGACCGAAGTCGATGCTTATCTACATGGCTTGAATCGCCAGTCGGCAGAGGAGCTGCCGCTGCGCAAAATGGCCGACGTGCACAAGATCCTCGTGGACAACTTTCTCGCGCCGCTCGGGCTCGAGCTCGAGCCGCACGAGTTTCAAGCGGCGTCCGGCGACACGTACGTCAACTTTCTCTTACGGCCGCAGGCGCTCGCCAACTATCTGGTCCAAGATCTGGGCTTGGCGGCTCAGCTCATGCTGGAGCCACCGCCTCAAACTCGAGCTGCTCACGATCCGTTGCGCGTCTATGGCGAGCATCTCGATGCTGAATGGTTTCGTCGCCAACAAGCACGGCTCGGACCAGGTGTCATCATACTTTCCATGTCGGCCTTCATGGACGGCACGGTGCGAAAGGCTGGCTTCGCAGGGGGTGCCCACTACTTCCCCGTCATGTACCTCATCAACAACTTGCCCACGAGGCAGAGATTCCGGTCTCGAAACGTCTATTATGGCGGCTTTGCCTGCTTTGTGCAAGCAGCGCCAAATGACCGACGGTTCCAAGGCCTTAATCCCAAGCAGGTCAAGGCATGGATCAAACGGGAGAGAGCCTCGTGTGAGACGGCCCTGCTGCGTCAGATGACCTCCGCATTCTATGAGGCGCGCGTGGGGCAGCCGGTTGACATCCCGAGGCTGCCGGCACGCGCAGCTATCGTCGTGCCCATGCTGGGGGTGTACCAGCTCGACCACCCACAGCACATGAGCTATGCGTGCACGAAGCACTGCGGGTTCTGCACGCTGGGGCTGCATGGCGTGAGCGGGCTGCGCATGGACTCGTCAAATTTCAAGCTTCGTGACGCGGTCGAGCTCAGGAAATTCCTGAGTCAAATCGAGACCGCGGAGAGCATCGTGGCCGGCAGCACGCTCCAAGCGACGCGTGCAGATGAGGATGGGGCGAAGCGTGACCTGAAGGTCATGCGTCGTCGCCTACAAAAGGAATCGTGGAAGCCAGGCCTAATCAACGTCAAGGAGCTCCTGCGAGATCCGCAGTTCGACTTCCTCAACGTGTCGCTGTCGCCCATGCACTGTCAAAAGGGCGTCTACAAGGATGTAATCCTCTGGACATTGGAAGCGGTCTACGAGTGCTGCCAGAACAAGACGCACTTTCAGAGGCTCCTGCGAGCTTGGGACGCGGCTGCCGTCGACCAGGCGCGTGCTTACTTGCAAGGGCGATGCAAGAGCCGCGGTATCAGCGGTGTGCTGATGGCTTCGAGTATTGAAGGCAAGATCGGCGTGCGCTCGAGCTCAAAGGCGGACTTGGCCAACGCCATGAAGATCCTGCGTGCCCTTCTATTCTTCGTGCACTCGGAGGCGTTCCAGGCGCTCGTGGAGGAAAAGGTGGAGGATGGCAACGGCAGCGGTGGCGGAAGTGGCGGCAGCAGCGACGGCAGCAACGGCGAGAGTGAGGAGGAGGGCGGGGAGGAGGCCGAGGCTGAGGCTGAGGCCGAGGACGAGGCTGAGGGCGAGGCCGAGGGCGAGGGCGAGGAGGAGGCCGAGGGCGAGGACGAGGCCGAGGGCGAGGACGAGGCCGGGGGCGAGGAGGAGGACGAGGACGAGGACGAGGACGAGGACGAGGGCGGCGAGGGCGAGGGGGAGGACGAGGACGAGGACGAGGGCGAGGGCGAGGGCGAGGATGGCGACGGCGGGGGCGAGGGCGAGGAGGGCATCGGCGAGGGCGAGGGGAAGGAGGGCGACGCCAGCCTCATCTACCTGGCTCTCAAGGACTTCTACGACTACATGCTCTTCTTGAAGCGGCACACGGCCGAGCTGCAGGAGCTCGACGCTCTGCGCTCGCTGGGGTTGGACGTTCTGAACAAGCTGCAGAGCGCCTTCGGCGCCGGTCGCTTTGCCCACGGCAAGCCTCTATTCCACAAAGTCCTCACGCACGCCCACGATGTCTGGCGGCACACGGGCGCGCCTGAGGGCCAAACCGAGGAGATCGGCGAGCGCGAGCTCCACCGAGCGCACGTGGCATATGATCTGACAAACCACCGAAGTTCGGAGATGGTGGCGCAGATGGTCGCCACCATCAACAAGCAGATGGCCTGGGGCCTACTTGAGCGCAAGATGGAGCTCACGGACGAGCTGCTCGCGTGGTGCGTCTTCGAGAACCGGTACGACGACGTCCGCTTCCTCATAACAGAGTGCGGTGCCGACCTCCTTGCTGCTCGCGACATCTACGGCGACCCTGTCGTATGTGTGGCAGCAGCGCAAGGCCACACCGACGTGCTCGAGCTCCTCCTCGCCGGAGCTGCCAAGGAGAGCGCCTACAGCCTCTCGAAGATTGTGAGTGCGAGAGACACCGACAACGCCACCCCCCTTGTGCTTGCATGTCTACACGGACACGCCGAGTGCGTGCGAGCACTCCTGGGAGCGGGAGCATCTCCTTATTCCAAGTGGCAGTTCATGGAGCCAATTCACTGGGCCACGGCCTACGGGCACTATGCCTGCGCCGATGAGCTCGAGGGGCTCACACGCGTCGCAAACGCGTCGCGTGTGCCGCGCGGCCGTTTGACGACGGTTTCCTTGTTGGACCGCACTGTCAATCGGCTACGGCCGGTGCCCTTGTGCTCGGGCTGGTGTGGGCGGGTGTGGGTGCAAACCTCAATACTCAACGCTGTGCTTGCCCAGGGAGCCCGGGGCGCCCTAGCGACCAATCACCCTGCGCTCAAAGCCCTGAACATAGCCCTGCGCAGATACCTCTATCCAGACCTCTATGGCAAACAAGTCAGCAACCCGCCTCACCTCCCAGCAGCAGTTCGACAGAGCGTGTCCGTAAGGCCAGGCGTCGCTCTGGGCCGAGCCCCAGACAGCGATCACCCAGATCACCAGCGGAGCGTGGTGCCCACCATCAACGCGTCCATCTTTGGTCATCAACCCAACGCGCACCCCGAATTTGTGGCTATAGACCCGAAGTTTACTGACCTCGGGTGGGACAACTGGTTTGGCGAGCTATGTCTCGCATTTGCATGCGTCGATGAGCACGGCCGGCGCCACGAGCTCATGCTCCTGCGCTGGCTATGGGCGAGCACGGAGACCCTCGTACGCGATGAGCGAAGCGGAGGGTACCGCGAGGTGCCGTACAGGACCAGATATGGTTTGCAGAATAAGTATGAGGTGATGAGTGTAGACACGGCCATGCACCGCGCGCCTGTGTTTAGACCTCCCAGGTTTGCCGAGCCAGAGCGCGAGGTGCGCTCAGAGCCATACATATGGGCGCCGGATCTGTACGGTATCTTTTAGGTGTTGTGTACATGATGTAGTCCGTCTGATGTACATGATGTACCCCGTCTGTAACGTCGGTCAGTAATTGTACTCAGCAAGATACGTCGCTTCAGATTAGTTCTTCAGTTTTACAGTTACAAAGAAGCCGGTTCGATTTGACTTGGTGACTTCGAAAGTCGACAAGGGATGATCAGAAGTGTTGAAATCAAGAAATCAGGATAATCAAGAAATCAAGAAATCAGGTGCCCTATACCTTGAGATCTCAGTTAGGGGAGGGAGGAGAGGGCTCGAGACGCCCTCTGCGCGAGTCCCAAGCTATTTCAGAGCCTTTTAACAGCCCCTACAGGCTCACGTTTTTCATACCGTCCCCACCTCTCTCCCCATCAGGTTTTCAAACTAACCCTCCTTTAATTATTCATAAGGAGTTGCACTATCCTTCGAAATCGTTGGTTACCAGCTACGAAGGGAAAATCCTTAACATTAAAGCGTTGTTGTTAACAATTCTTATTGTTGTTAAGTTGTTAGTGTTAAACACCTCAACAGTGAATGGCCCTTAACGTTAGCAATTCTAACTCGCTAGGACAAGAACTCAGCAAAACTCGGGACAACCTACCCGAACCGGGACAGCCCACCCACGCGGGACGTCCCACAGGGCACTGGGACGGCCCACTTGGCGTGGGACAACTCGCTTCAAAGTGGAATAACCCACAGCTGGGACACCCCAGCCAAGCTGGGACACCCCAGCCAGACTAGGACAACCCAGCTAAACTGGGACAGCCCACCCACGCGGGACGTCCCACAGGGCACTGGGACGGCCCACTTGGCGTGGGACAACTCGCTTCAAAGTGGAATAACCCACAGCTGGGACACCCCAGCCAAGCTGGGACACCCCAGCCAGACTAGGACAACCCAGCTAAACTGGGACAGCCCACCCACGCGGGACGTCCCACAGGGCACTGGGACGGCCCACTTGGCGTGGGACAGCTCGCTTCAAAGTGGGATGACCCACAGCTGGGACACCCCAGCCAAACTGGGACACCCCAGCCAAAATGGGACAACCCAGCCAAACTGGGACAGCCCACCCATGTGGGACGTCCCACATCGCGTGGGACGTCTCAACCGCCTGGGGCGTCCCATGAAAGAGTGGGATGACCCAGCGGTGGGTCATCCCACTCCCTCTCCGGGACACACCACCCAAGCTGGGACGTCCCACACAAACTGGTCCATCCCATTTTTTTCCCGGTTGCTAAGGCCGACGGACGGTGTGTGAGCTGTCGTGCGGTCGTGTTCGTCGCCCAAGACGAGATCGCGCGGGCTGCGATGTACGATAGACGTGTCACATCGACGTCGGCCGCACGCCAATCGAATGTCGATTGTCGTGGGCGGTCTATAGCGGGCTCAACTCCTCACAAGGACCCCCGCACATCAATACCGCGAATACTTTTCTCTTTCGTACCGTAAACGTCGCCTATCCGAGACGTCCCGAGCTTCACCACGAGAGCGAGACCTCACCCGGAGCAAATCTGCAAATGTGTCTCATGAGGTGCCGGAGTGGTCCTTCCTGGCCACGGCGCCAGTACGGCGCCCCTCGGCTGGCGCCAGTGGTTGCGAGGTGGCGTTCGCTTCACTCCGTGGCACCGTGGGCGCAGGGGCTGGCACAGCCGCTGCGTCGAGAATGGGCGGCAGCTGCGACGCTGAGGGCAGTGAGACGCTGCCGAGTGACATGCCGCCATCAGAAAGCCCCGATATGCTCAGACCGGAGATGTTGCGGCCCAGGGCTGGGACTTGCGACACCGCCGAGGGCGGCGCAGAGGATGAGCCTAATGAGCCTAAGCATTGCGTCCAGACGTCTTTGGGCACGAGCTGCAGCTGCGGCAGAGCGAAGGAGGCTGGGGGATGCACGCGTGGCTGAGGTAGACCCATGATGACTGGCGGCAGCTCTGCCAGCACGCCAGCGCCTGCTCCCGGGCCGCCCGACACATAGGCGGCGTCGGAGAGGGCGGCGGCGGAGAGGGCGGCGAAAGGCGCCGCGTCGGGCATGCCTGGCAGGGCGAACCCGCTCGTCACGCTGCCTGGGAATTCACACCTCATCCCGCTCGTCACGCTGACCGCTGGCATCGTGCCGCTAGCCGTCACGCCCAAGGCCGCTGCAACGTCGCTGCAACGAAGCACGTCTGCAACGAAGCCATCACTCATGCTGCTCATCGCAAGCGAGGCGCGCAAGGGTTCCAGCTCTCCACTGGCACTGCCACATGAGCGTAGGGCGGCCCACTCCCCCGCTGTCGCGAGTGGGGAACGCAGCGGCTCGGCTACACCCCCCATGGCATCCCCGCTCGCGCTGCTGCACGAGTCTTGCGACGTCTGCTGCATGAGTCTTGGCAGCATCCCGCTCGCCATCGCCGACGCCATCGACATCGCCGTCGCCATCGCCGCCGCCGACGCGCCGCCGCCGCCGCCGACGACTGCCTGGCCAAACTGTGAATTCACACCGCCGACGACTGCATGGCCAAACTGCCCATCCGGCATGAAGTGTGGGAGACTACCAAGGGTCACCCCAGCGAGCTTCGGCGACATGCCGAAGCCACCGAACGCCACGGCGCCGGGGACCTCGTCGTCGTCATCGTCGCCCCCCTTGCCTAATCGGGCCTTCTTCTTGTTCGGCACATGCGGTATGCAAGGCGCGCAGAGTCGGGCGCAGCGCGTACACGGGTCTGGGTGGCGGTCGTCGAGATCGCACTTGACCTTTGACTTTTTGCATGCGGCGCATGCGCGCTTCACGGCGCGCATGTCGCCATCGCAGGCGGCGCCCAGCCGCACGCAGCGCGCGCACGGGCGCTGGTCGTTGCAGGCCGTCTTCGCGCGCTGGCAGTTCTTGCATGCATGCAGCTTGGGTGCACCGTCCGTGCCGTCGTCGGCATCGCCCTCGCCGCCGCCCTCACTCGGCGCGATCGTGCTGGCGGCGCCGGTGCTGCCGCCCTGCGCGCCGCCGGTGATCGCCTCGCTCGCGCGTGCCTGGCTGGCAGAGGAGCGGAAGCGCGGCGAGGCGGTCGGCGTGAGCATGGCACTGGTTGCATACCGCTTGATGTCGGCGACGGTCTTCGTCGCGGCGTCGAGCATTGCCGCGAGCGACTCGGGCTGCGGTGCACCGCGCGCGAGGCCAACGTCGCGCATGAGCACGCCGAGGCCGCCCTCGCACACAGCGCCCAACTCAGCGCCCACGTTGCCCAATGCGGAGAGCTTCGAGGTTACATCTTGCGACTGTGGACGCGCAAGGCGGCAGGAAGCGGCGAGCGTTGGTGAGCGAGTGAGAGGCGTCGTGATGAGCGAGTGCGAGGCGTCGTGGTGAGCGAGTGAGAGGCGTCGCAGTAGCGTCGCAGCGGGCTATAGGCGGCTCGAAGCGGCCATCAGAGGTCATCAGAGGTCATCAGAGGTCATCAGAGGTCATCAGAGGCACACGCACAAAGACGGCCACTAGAGATTGGATCTGGGCGATCAGGTCCGTTTCAGCAAGAGGCGGCTGTTGCACGCGTGCACTCTCGAGCAGCTGTGTCAAGCGCTCCGCCGAGTCGAGCACCCCTCGCCAAAGCGGCCGTTGGAGGTCGGCGGACGCACGCGCGCCTTGCAAGTCCGCGGGGAGCTGAAAGAGCACGCTCCCGTCGGCTGGGGACGAGCCCGTTCCAAATCGGGACGAGCCCTGGGCGCCGATTGGGAACTGGCTCGGGGACGGCGGCATCGGCAGCCACCCGGGGGGCGGCGGAGGGTCCATGCCGGGCATCGGCATGCCGGGCATCGGTATGCTGGGCATCGGCATGCCGGGCATCCGTATGCTGGGCATCGGTATGCTGGGCATCGGCAGCAGGCCCTGGTCGCCGGGGGAGAGCGAGGGCAGATTCGAGCGGAGGAGGATGTCCATCTCCCCAGAGTTGATGGCCCCGGTCATGATAGCCTCAGTTAGGTCGACGAGCTTCGAGGGGGAGTCCTCGCTCAAAACAGCGCTCTTCGGATCGAACGATGGGGGCGCTGTTTTGGGCGCGTTCGACGGGCCGTTGCTCGAAGTGAGTTTCCAGTGCGACGTCGATGCCTGCCGAAGGGTGGCAAGGCACGTGCACAGAGGGCATCATCAGCTCGCAGCGATGGCACAGGCTGCAACAGGCGTCAACAGGCGTCACCAGGCAACGGGCTGCACCGGGCTGCACTGGGCTGCTGCAGGCACGGCAGCGTATGATTGCTTGTGGGCGAGGGCCAGGGATCTCGCGCGGACGCACCCCTGGTTGAGTTATGAGCTGTGACAGCTCGAGGGACGAGAACCCATGAACCAGGCCTTCGCCATTGCTGAGGAACCGTAGGTCATCGACACTGTCACCACCAGTCGAAGACAGCGAGGTTGCCGCACGAGGGCGTTTGTACCCTCCCAGCAGGTGGTCCTGCGGAAGCTGCGCCATGTCCGAGTCGATTCCAGGACCGGGTTCGGGCATCACCACGCTATCTTCGGCTTCGTCACCCAGCAAGTGCGCCCAAACATCCTTGTTCACGAGCTGCGAGGACGGCGAGATTGGTTAGGTGACGCGGCGAGGCGAATTGCAATCACGTGAGGAGGCACGCACGTCGGATTGAGCCGTAGGATGCTCAGCCATTCTGGGCTGGGCTGACCCACGAAAGGTGGGCTACGCCTGGGATGATGAAGGGGTCCACACGACTGGCATCGCGAGAAAATTTTGCGACGGAATCGCCGATGGGTTGTGGGGAGAAAGTTGAAAATCCCCGCCGACGGATGCTTGTAGGGGGAGTTGGCGTGGTCTGCAATGGTTTGTTCGTGAGGTTCGTGCGAGCGTGCGAGCAGGCCCCCGTCGCCATCGACATACCCAACACCCCAATGTAGTATGTAGAAAACTAGAAATGTTCGAGTTTAAACAGCCAGTAGCCCAGAACAGGTCATGTAAAGCAGTACATGTAGTCAAGTCAAGTCACATGTAGTACGCCCCCCCGGGGGACGCGCTGCGCTTGCATGAGCCAGCCCCGCTGTAGAACTCCTGTACAAGATGTATGTGTGGTCCTGTTTTACTATGCCGCTTGACCCCAACGGTTAAGCGGCCGTGAACCAACGTGTGAAGAGAGACAGACAGTCGCCCGGCCAGGGGGAAGGGATATGCGGGGAGAGTTCTCCCTGCCGTTTGGGGTATTGGGCATACCA
>Ga0210242_100474_pt1 | contig 35869 bp, 40 predicted proteins | sample ChrtobMeP5a_16mM_FD_155445 | JGI IMG/M metagenome (GOLD analysis project Ga0210242, IMG submission 155445) | Chrysochromulina tobin associated microbial communities from unialgal haptophyte culture, Seattle, Washington, United States - P5a_16mM | ecosystem: Host-associated > Algae > Haptophytes >... | reverse complement strand
CCGGGTCGTCTACCATGAGCTTCTTCGCCTATTCGATGCCTACGCCGCCACTGGTGTAGTGTGCCCCGATTAGTGTGTACGGCCGCATGGCTTTCGCCGCAGCCGTGAGGGGCTATCACGGGGCATGTGCATGCTCAGTGCGCCAAATCATCCCTTATACGGAAGTACCTGTTAGTTTAGTCAGGTTTAGTCAGTAACCACTGTGGGGAATTCTCTGTGGGGAATTAGTGGGTACGTGGGTGCTTGTGTTTTGGTTGTTGAGTGGAGCCATGGTGTCTCTTGCTCTCTTTCTCGCCGCGTTTGGCCCTGCGTCCACGCGTTAGATCTACAGCGTCATGGGCGCGTGCCGCTTCGTGCTGGGCGTGGGCGTGGGCGGCAAGTACCCGCTGACGGCTACCATGATGCGCGAGAACGAGCGAGATGAGGCCGTCCGAGCGCCCACAACGACGCAGGAGCCACCCCTGCTTCCCACAGCCTCGAAGGGGCCGAATCCATCCATCGAGGTGGCCAAAGGTGTGAAGGCCCTCTGATGAAGGCCCTCTGATGATGGCGCTCATGGCCCTCTGATGATGGCCCTCGGTCTACACTCTGTGTGCCCTCTGAGTGCCTTCTGAGTGCCCTCTGAGTGCCCTCTGGAGTGCCCTCTGGAGTGACCTCTGAGTGCCTTCTGGAGTGCCCTCTGGAGTGACCTCTGAGTGCCCCCCAATGGCCTCGGAGCCCAAACTCGTCGTCGAGGGCGCCACAAGCTTTCTCTGGCAGACATCTGGCTTTGATGACCTATGATGACCTCTGAGGACCTCTGAGGACCTCCGAGTGCCTCTGAGGACCTCTGAGTGCCTGTGATGACCTCTGAGGACCTCTGAGTGCCTCTGAGGACCTCTGAAGACCTCTGAGTGCCAGTGATGACCGCCGCTTCCCGCAGGCTTCTTCTGGATGACACCTGGCGCGATGCTGCCGTACGCGGTGGCGCTGCTGCTGCTGCTCATCGGCGGCAAGGACAATTACGGCGCCGAGCACATGGCGGCAACGAGCTTCGACTTCCGTCTGCTGCTTGGGCTGGGCGCAGGTGAGGTCGGCTCTGAATGCGTCTGAGTGCGTCTGAGTGCGTCTGGGTGCGTCTCATGGTCGCTGATGGCGTATGATTACCTCTGCTGACCTCTGCTGAACTCTGATGACTTCTGATGGCCTCTGATAACCTCTCTGATGACCTCCCTCTTCGCCGCAGTGCCCACGCTCATTGTGATGCTTCTCACGTACTACTCGAGCGAAAGTCATGAGTACGTGAGCGCGCGCACCGCCGACAAGCGTGGCCCTCTGCGCGTCGTGAGAGATCATCCGGAGCTCCTCGGGAGATTGACGGGTTGTGGCCTCAGCTGGTTCCTGTACGACTTTGTCTGCTACGGCTCGTCTGTCAACAAGGTGAGTTCCTCCCTTGAATCGGCTCTCTTCATGGTTGCCAGATTAGGGAGGCTTGCTCGCTTTTCCTCTCTGATGGTCGCTGAGGGTCGCTGATGGCGGCTGATGGCGGCTGATGGCGGCTGATGGCGGCTGATTGGCTCCCTCGTCAGGTGGTCATCGTGAACGCGGTCTTCGGAGAGTCTGAGTCGCTCTACGACAACTGCTGGCACGATATTGTGCTCATGTGCACGGGCATCCCGGGGGTCGTTCTCGCCATCTTCGCCCTCTACTATTGGTCGGGGCGAACGCTGCAGGCGTATGGGTTCCTTTTGCAGACCGCCACTTGCGTGGCGTTGGCGGCGGCGGTGCTCGCCAAGGCTTCGAGTGGCCTCAAGTTCGGCCTCTTCTGTGCCTTGGAATTCTCACTCGCTTTTGGCCCTAACGTGTCGACGTACGCTGATTGCGGCTGATTGTGCCAGATGGCCTCTTGATGGCCTCTTGATGGCCTCTTGATGGCCACGCATAGCTTATGAGTGCCATCTGAGTGCCATCTGAGTGCCATCTGAGTGCCTCGGATGGCCTCCTTGATCAGGTACACCCTGCCTACCGAAATTTTCCCAACGGCGGTGAGATCGACCTGCTTCGGCGTGTGCGCGGGCTTGGGCAAGGTTGGCGCACTCATCGGCTCTGCCAGCTTCGAGGTGATCATGGACGTCGTCGGGCTTGACGGCGTCTACCTCGTCTGTGCGGGCGTGAGCGTGCTCGGTATGCTGGTGACGCTCCTCTTCGTGCCAACGGCCAAGCGATTGGCCTCCGAGGAGCTCGCGAGCGTCGTCGCGGGCAGCGTTCCCATCCTGCGCGCGGGCGACGGCTCGAATCGCCGAGATCAGTTGCTTGACGGCTCGGCGTGAACGCGGGGCGTGTGGCCACAAGCACAGTGGAGGATCTGAGAGAAGAGGGAGGCACTGAGGAGGATCTCCGAGATGCTTGATGGAACAAATTCTTGTTGCGAGTCGGAAAAGGCAGCGCCGTGCCGCAAAATTATCGTACTTAATATTTCCCCTTGCATCCCCTGGGCACGAGGTACGCCTGTCAGTGTCGAGTGTGTGAACACGTTAACACGACCGGACGCGACAGACGACAACCGGTGCTACGGCACTGTTACTGCCCGCTCACAGGTGAAAACGTGTGGGAGGTCGTGTGTGAGGGGCGTTGCATTGTGTGGTCTGGGAGGGCTCGGCTCTGCCTCCCTTCACCCTTGACTCCTTTGTCCTTTTTTCGCGCCGATTGGGTGTGAACGAGGTCGAAGGCGCCAAGACAACCGTGCGAAAGACGATGGTGCTCGCGGCCGATCGGAAGCAGCGGTCCTTCGCGGTGGTTGTGGCGACGTGCAAGCAGACACGAGGCATCGGCCAGGCAGGCGCGCTGCCCTGGCGCCTGCGCGCCGACATGGCCTACTTCAAGCAGCTCACGCGCTCGACGCGGGACCCGACGAAACGCAACGCGGTCATCATGGGGCGCAAGACGTGGCAGTCGATCCCGACCAAGTTCCGGCCGCTCGATGACCGCGTGAACGTCGTGCTCAGTCGCACCGCCGACACGGACTCGCTCGAGCTGCCCAAGGGCGTCCTCTGCGCCAGCAGCCTGCCGCAGGCACTCGAGCTGCTCGGTGAGGACACGGAGGCGGGCGCAACCATCGAGAACGTTTTTGTCATCGGCGGCGCCTCGGTGTATGAGGAGGCGATCGCGATGCCCGCGTGCGCCAGGATCCACCTGACCGAGATCGAGCAGGTCGAAGAGGCTGCGGCCGCCGGCACCGAGAACACTGCGGTACAGACTGACGGTGCGTCCCCTGCACCCCCCACTGCTAAGAAGCCGCGGCTCTCTGGTTTCGAGTGCGATACGTTCTTCCCGCCCTTGGCGAGCGGTGCGTACGTCGAGGGTGCTCGCTCCGCCGCCCGAGTCGAGAATGGCCTGCGGTACGAGTTCGTTGAATTCGTCAACGCGGCGGCGGCGGCAGCGGCGGCGGCCTCGGCCTCGGCCTCGGCGGCGCCGGTTCCACCGCCGGTGGCGGTGAACCCGGAGGAGATGCAGTATCTCGATCTCGTTCGCGACGTGATCGAGAACGGTGTGCGGAAGGTGGACAGGACCGGCGTGGGCACTCTTTCCAAATTTGGGGTGCAGATGCGCTTCGACCTGTCGACGACTTTCCCACTGCTCACGACGAAGCGTGTGTTTTGGCGCGGGGTGGCCGAGGAGCTGCTGTGGTTCCTGAACGGCGAGACCTCGGCCAAGAAGCTGCAAGATAAGGGCATCGGCATCTGGGACGGCAACAGCTCGCGCGAGTACCTCGATTCGATCGGGCTGACCGATCGTGAGGTGAGCAACTTGATGACCTCGGATGACCTTTGATGACCTCGGATGACCTTTGATGACCTCGGATGATCAAGATGACCTCGGATGATCAAGATGACCGCTGCTTCCCCTCGACGCGCAGGTGGGCGACTTGGGCCCCGTGTATGGCTGGCAGTGGCGCCATTTCGGTGCGACCTATACGGACATGCATGCCGACTACAAGGGTCAGGGAGTCGACCAGGTGATTGCGATGGATTGCCATTCAGTGTCCCCTTGACCACCTCCGAGGACCCTTGATGGATGTTTTGAGTTCCCTTGATTGCCACTGACGTGATGCATTGCTCGACCAGGTTGCCGAGGTGCTCGACAAGCTCAAGAATAAGCCCCATGACCGGCGCATCATCATGACTGCTTGGAACCCCGCCGACCTAAGCAAGATGGCACTGCCGCCATGCCACATGTTCGCACAGTTCTACGTGGCCGATGGCACGCTCTCGTGCCAAATGTACCAGGTACACTGATGAGCCATGATTGCCTCTTGATGACCTGTGAGGACCCCTAATTGCCTCCCTAATCGAGCGCTCTCGTGCCAAATGTACCAGGTACACTGATGAGCCATGATTGCCTCTTGATGACCTGTGAGGACCCCTAATTGCCTCCCTAATCGAGTGGCTCCATCAGGTACGCTGATGAGCCATGATTGCCTCTTGATGACCTCTGAGGACCCCTAATTGCCTCCCTAATCGAGCGCTCTCGTGGCAATTGTACCAGCGATCGGCCGACCTTGGGCTGGGCGTGCCGTTCAACATCGCCTCGTACGCGCTGCTCACGTGCCTCTTCGCGCACCTGACCGGCCTCAAGCGCGGCACGTTCGTGCACACGATCGGCGACGCGCACGTGTACTTGAACCACGTGGATGCGCTCAAGGAGCAGCTCGAGCGCTCGCCGCGCGCTTTCCCCACACTGCGCATCGACCCGAAAGTCGACTCGGTGGAGGGGTGCACCTTTGGCGACCTGACCATCGAGGGGTACAACCCGTATGGCAAGATCAAGATGGACATGGCCGTGTAGGGCGAGGTGCGCAGCCGCTTATGAGTGGCGGTGCGCGCATGCCGAGGTGCCCGAGGGGCATGCGACGACCGACGGATCTCGTGACGATCTCGTGACGATCTCGTGTCGAGGTGCCCGAGGGGCATGCGACGACCAACGGATCTCGTGACGATCTCGTGCCGATTTTGGCGTGAGCTCCGACGGATCTCGAAGGAGCCTCGACGAGCAGGAAGCATATCGACAGGGAGGGGCCGCGCTTGGAGTATGGGGGCTGGGGCCGTTACTTCTGAGGTACACTAGTTTCTCAGTGTGGTTAGGATTCGTGCACGCGTGTGGCACGTCGACGTCGGTGCGAAGCCCGCGTGACGTGAGCCGGACTGAGCGCCGCCGAGCCGTACCTCTGGTACGAGGCTCGTGAAGATCTGAAGAATAACGTAAACATCGACCATCATCCCCATTCTCGCAGATGTTTGCATGTCCGATGCATGGTCCGATGTCGAAGATGTAGATGAACCGGTCACTCTGAACAAGGTGGAAGTCTGCGTCATCTTTTATACATGGAGTGTGTCCCCGCTTTCCCGATGTTTTGAACTCTGCAAAGGGACTTTCAAATGCTTGATGAGAAATTTAGTGGGTGCGAAATCAAATTCCTCAAATTCCTCAAAATGCGAAGATTCGGCGCACTGTCGGCATCCACACGTCCAATGTCTCGACGCGGACCTTTGGTGGCCGTCCACTGCGACGACAATGCTGGGGACCACGGCACATGGTGGTACCATAGGGAGCAAAGCGAAGTGCTGGGTTCACCCGTGGCCAGTATGCGCCGGTCCTCCTCAGAGTCGGCCTTATCACAAACATCTTCTAGAATCAGGTCTCCGAGGATTGCCAGGCTCAGCGTCACGTGTGAGAAACGGCAGCTCGCCGAGTCCATGCGCCTGGCTCGCGAGATGCGCAAACAAGAACGGCACGAGGACGAGATGGCTCGGCTCCGAGCCAATGGCGCCAAGATCGACCGCATCATGGAGCAGAGTGTTCAAGTTCGGATCAATCAGGCTCAGAAACTTCAGGAGCGCGTAGCTCAGGTGAGCACGGAGGAGGGTTCACGGCCCTCTGCATCTACTCACGACCCCGGCCTCAGGCTCGGCCTCAGGCTCTCTCGCTGAGCTCCTACCATGGACTCAGCTCTGTGCCGCCTTCTCGAAATGTGGCAGGCTGACTCGCGCTACAATGAGCGTGACCTGAACGAGCGCATGAAGCACCTCGACGACGCCCTCGAGCGGCGTCGCAAGCGCGAGCTGCACGACGCCGTGTACTATGAAGACACGATGAGCACTCTAAGCTCGATGAGCACGAGCGCCGTGTCGAGCGGACGGACCTCTCCGAGCAGCCTCCACTCCGGAGGTTCGAGCTCGCGCGCGAGCGCCGTGCCGAGCGCCGTGCCGAGCGTCGTCTCGAGCGCCCAGTCGATGAGCCCTCTGTCGTGTAGCCCGCGAGCTGCGAGCCCTCGGAGCAGCGCGCGCGCCCGGGACGGCGCGAGCGCTTGGGGCAGCGCGAGCGCCCGGGACGGCGTGAGTCCTCGGAGCAGCGCGAGCGCCCGAGACGGCGCTAGCGCTCGGTACAGCGCGAGCGCTTGGGGCAGCGCGAGCGCACGGCGGGCCGAGATGCATGCAATGGCCGAGCGGTGGCGCGCCGAGGATGAGGCGCGGCCGTCGAGCCATCGGCCGCTGCAGTGCTCGCCGCTTCCCTCGCCGCTTCCCTCGCCGCCCGGCTCCGAGATATACTCCGAGATTGCCTCCGACACGAGCTCACACTGTGGTCTCGGGTGCCTCGGAGCCGAGTGTGTGTGCGTGAGGTGCACCCCACGGCCAATCAGCGCGAAGTCGAGCGCCACGTCGAGCTCGTGGTCGCCCGATCCGCGCGCGTTCGGCGGACTTCGGCCGGTCTCACCGTCCGTCGAGGCGAGGCTCAATCGCCTCATCTGGAAAGACGCCACGGGCACCCTGCAGAGCCCGACGATCCGGACCAGGATTCCATGAAGCATACGCTGAGCTCCTTGTTAATACTAATAAACCGGAACGCCTTCTTACTATCGGGCGCGCAGAGAGTGGCGAAATAATACTGCAAATCCTGCCGCCCGCCGACGCGAACTAGCCGGGAAACTTGAGCCATACCGTAACCTTCGTTGACCCCAGGCCTCGCCGGAAAGCGTAAGCCGTGCCGCGTACTCGGTGAATGCGTAAACCTAGTTCGTTGCCAACCTGCCTACTTCAACTGCCCACTGATATCTGTCAGTTGATGAAGTTGGCCCTCGGCGGCTAAAAAGGCAGGGCTGCCCGTCCGCGCTCGCTTACTGCGCTTGCGTGCGCAGGGAGCGCCGACGACAAACTCTTCGGCGACCATCACATGGGCAGGGTCGACCGCGCGCGATGGGCCCACGACGGCGCGCGAGCGGCTCGGCGAGAGGAAGTAGAAGCAGCAAGCGTGCGTCCGATGCGGTGCCACCGCAGCAGCGGCTGTGGCGCGGGCCGCCCGGCGCGCCCACGCACGCGAGATCATCCACCCAAAGGAGGCACCGGCGAGCACGAGCAACGCGATGATGATCTTGCTGGCGGTGCCTGGTCGGATCCAGCGACGTGGCCGCCCATGCACAAGGGCGGCCGCATTCTTGGCGAGGGCGGGGAGAGCTGTCCGGCGCTCGCTGCGCGACAAGCCCACGACAGCGGGCGCGACGCCCGGTGCTCCAAGGCACAGCTTGGCGACGTGGGCTCCCCCGCGTTCTGAGCTCGCACAGTAGAGCCGCCGCATCGCACTGAGGCCGGGCTGCTGCCGCGTCCAGCGCACGCCGCGGGAGCACCGAGGCTCTCGCGCGTGGGTCCGTTCGGCACACCACCAGGTGCGCAGCCATTGGAGCGTCTCTGGCGTCCACAGCTGCGCCATACCCTTGCGCCCGTTCCCGCGCCCGCTACCGCGCCCGCTACCTCTCTTGCCGCCGCCTCCGCCACGCCCAAGCCTCCGATTCTTGCTGTGCATCCGGCGCCTATTTGGCCGGCCTGCCACCGCATCGGACGACCCACTGGTGCACACCTCGAGCAGCGCGTTGCTCTCAATCGAGCAGAATTGCCGCAGCATCTCCTTCGTGTCGGATCGCATCGCGCTTAGGGCGGCCTCGCCAGCATCCATGACCATCTCTGAGATTTGCATGCGTATCTCCGTGCGCCCAGGATTCTCGGCGCTCGCCGCGTAGAGCCGCCGCAGCGTGTGCCGGCGGCACGCAAGTGACGCGTTGCGCCCTGGCTCGGGCTGTGCGCACCACCACTCATTAGCGATGATCGTCTGCTGCGCCCGCAACGACAAGCGACTGTCCATGTTTGACCAGTTTGTCTGAGCCACATGCGCGACCAGCGACGCATGTGGCATGGCTAGGAGCACAACGCCAATCACGGCCATGGGCATGATGAGCGGGCTGCGGTGGTGTCAGGCGGTTGCAGGCGGAGTCGTGGCGTCGCCGCGCCCTGAGCACTACCGAGCGACTAACCTGAAGTCCACAGGTTACAAACACGGGACGACGCGTCGAGATTCCGTGAGATCGGTAATTGAGTGCCGGACTAATAGGGCCCCATGGGTTCGTCGGAAACCCGTTCTGAAGTTTGATGCCCGGCGGAGATTGGGAAACGAATCAGCGTGTGAATGAACGCGCTGCGCGCACGAGCCACCACCCGTCCACCGGCTAGTATCGACGAGAAGACGCCAGTCGTGACCACCTCACCACCTGACGTTTTCAAATGCTTCCCACCCCTCCGCCGATGAGTCACGCGATCTACGTGGCGCCATACAGCTACTTGCCAAGTGTAAGTGTTCCGCTCTTCATGCACGCGGCGCCTACGGTGCCGCATCCTCAAGTACTGGCCGCCTCGACCGCTGCCACGTACGGAGCGATGGAGATGCAGCGGCTCTTTTCGGAGAGCGCAGCCGCGCTGGAGATGGAGCGACGCGCGCGGGAACTGGCGGACGGCATGCGGGCATCCAAAGACAGCTTCGTCGCGGTGTCGGTACAGGCGGCCGCCTCGGCCGTTGACCAGGCCAAGGCTGCCCGCACAGCGGGCCTGCGTAAGGCGCGCGCACTCGTGCTCGCCTCGCGCGAGAGCGCAGCACATGCTGCTGAGGTGGCTCGGACCAAGGACGAGCGATCGAGCGAGCTCGCCACCGCGTCCTTAAAGGCGGCCATCGAGGCGCGTGAGTCGGGCGATGAGGCCGCGCAGTTGCAGATGCTGGCGGAGGCCGAGGCGGCGCGTGAGCACAACCTCGTCGAGGGGGCTGCACGCTCGCAGGCGATACTCACGCAACGAGAGTCGACCCACAAGATTGCGGCCGCGCGCATCGACGAGGCCGAGCTCGCAGTGCGCTCGGCGGGCTCGGTAGCACGTGGCATCGAGACAGAAGCGAAGGCGGAGCGGCGACGTGGTTTCGAGGCGAGCGAGCGCGGCCGAGCTGTGGCCGCACAGGCGGCGGCAGAGGACGCGGTTCGCGTACACGAGAAGATGAGCGTCGAGGAGAAAGCCAAGCAGCGCTTGGTGAGCGCGCGTCACGCGGCCTCTCAAGCGCAGCTGGACGTGGCGATCGCGACCGAACGAGAGGCAAAGCGCAAGGCGACCATTGAAGGGCTGCGCATGGCGATCGAGGCGCGCCGCATCAGCTTCAGCGCCCTGAAGCTCGCGACGCGCGCGCGCGAGGCGTGCGAGCTTCAGGCGGAGGCGCTCGAGCGCACCGCGATTACGTGTGAAGGGCGCGTCGCTCAACTCGACGAGCGAAAGAGAATGGCGCTCTCGTCACCCTCGTCGCCCCGGCCACCGGCCACTGCGTCCAAGGCGAGGCCAGAGGTCGGCGAGCCGTCGGTGAAGGCCGTTGCCTCCACCGTCGGCCCAGTCGTGGGCCCTGAAAGCAGGGGAACAGCGTCGTCGCCCAAACTCACGGCGACGGACCCGCTGATGGCCGACGCGGCGGCGACGAGGCCCGCTGCCGAGCCGCCGCCGGCGAAGCTACCGGTAGCTGGCCTGGCGGCGCCCAAGCCCAAGCCTGCGGCCACGAGATTTGAGACGGCGCAGGCCCGAGCGGCGGTGGCGAGCGTCTCGAACACCGAGGTGAAGCTCGGCGTCGCGCGGCGTGCGGCGGCCCGCGCACGGGAAGTTGCTGCCAAGGCTCAGGGCGCAGTCGAGGAGGCGAAGGCTCGCGAGCTCGCCAAAGAGAAGGAGGCGCAGGAAGCGACTGACAAGGTGCTGCTGATGCAAAAGGAGGCGGCGGACCTGCGACGGCGCAGCGGAAGCTCCGCCTCTACCGCCGAACGCGGACCTGGACTCGGTGGCGTCATCACACGCGCCAGTGCGGATGCCAACTCGACGGCTGCTTCGGTGGCGGCTCTCGCGAGTGACAAGACGCCGTCTCCATGGCTCTTTGCGCCGGAGCAGAAGCGCCAGGCGCCCCTGAAGGTGATCTCGTCTCGCGCCGCGGCGGATGAGAAGAAGTTCCACGCGGAGCGAGCTGCGGAGGCAGCCAAGCGCGCGGCGGCGGAGCGTGTGGCCGTTGAGCGTGCCGTCGAGCGCAGATCCCGCGAGGCACAGGCGGCGCTGCTGCGCACGGGTGCCGCGCATGCGGCACGCGCCGCCCTTCTCGAGGCCAAGGTCAGCGCCGCGCGTGAGAGTGCGGCGAGGGCGCATACGGAGGCTCTGGCCAAGATCGAGGCCGCGAAGCATCTCGATGAGGCGAGCGCGGCGCAGCGCAAGCTCGTGGCGGCGGAGTGGCGAGCGGCGGAGGAGGCGGCGGCCGCGCACGCGCTCGCGGTCGAGAAGGCGGCGAGCGCGGCACGAGGGGCGGCCGCGAGGCGCGCAGTCGCCGAGCGTGCGGAAGAGCTCGCCCGCGCGGCGCATCTAGAGGCGCTGGCGGCGTCCGAGCATGCGATCGCCCTCGCCGAGGCGGTCGTAGCAGCAGAGGCCGATGAGGCTCGATTGCAGGGCGAGGACGCGGAGGCGAGCCATCAGGGAGCGATGCAGGTGCTTGCGGCGCGGCGCGCGGCTACCGCGCAGGCGACCTCGCTCATTGAGCAGGCGGAGAGCGCCCACGCGGCCTCGGCACGAAAGTCCAGCGCCGCCGCGACCGCCGCGGCCGCCGTCGCGCGCAGCGTCGCATCGACGAGCGAGAGGCCCCTCTCTTGGTTTGGCACAACGGCGCCCGCTCCATTCACGGGTGGAACGGCAGTGAGCATGGCGTCGGTGCGGTAGCCTGCGGTAGCCTGTCGTGCGGGCCGTGCGGTAGCCTGCAGCGATTGAGGCTGCGAGGGCGCGATCGCTCTCAGTTCACTTGTTCTTCGGAATAAGCTTTTCCCCCGTCGCTTAGCGAATGTTCACACCGGTCTTGAGGCGATATGCGTCTTGACGCGCTAAAGTGGAAAGGAAAATGAAACGCACAAAAAGCCGGTCACCGTCTGCATTTGCCGAGCCGACACGAGTCGTGCACCAAAGGCCGGCCATGCCGTCCGGTCAGGACGTGATGCGTGGCCCGTCGGCAGCTATCTATCGGGCCAACACTCCGGGCGATTGGCCAGACCAGCGGCCCGAGGATCTAGAAAACGCAGCCTCGCAGCCACTTCCACGCTCGATGCTATGGGCGCGCTACTATGAGAAAGATCCTCCGCCGCCGCCTCCTCTGGCCGAACGGCCAGTTCGGCGTCCACAATCAGCACGCGCGACGCTCTTCTCGTCGATGGGAACAAACCACCCGCGATACGATGGCGAGACCTGGTATCGGGATGCGCCAGCATTTTTTGCACCGCAGCCTCCGTCGCACCGCGAGCCACCTCGCTTTCACTCTACGAGGCGACCAGCGTCGGCACGAACGAGCAGCTCGGCTTCGGACTCAGAACGGCAGCGGCAGCCACAGCCGACACAGCCACGGCAGACGGACAAGCCACAGCCGCCACAGCAACCCCAACCTACGCAGACGGGCAGGCCACAACCGAACCAGGAACCACAACCTACGCCGACGGGGAGGCCACAACCGCCACAGCCGGCACCGCCGGCACAGCCGACACAGCCGGCACAACCGGCACAACCGACACAGACGGGTATACCACAACCGGCAAAGTCAGCACAGCCTCCACAGACGAGCAGGCCACCGCCGCCACAGCCGCCACTCACTGCAACTGGCAAGCTCGTGCCACAGCCGCGTCCTCCCCCGTCCAACGACCGTCCAGCGACCATCTACGCGGCGTATCAGCGTCTGCAACGCAAACGACCGGCAAGTGCGCGCTCAGCGGCCGATCCGACGCTGGGGCTCGACCCGGCGTTCGCCAGGAAACTTGCGGAGCTGCGCAAGAGGTGGAAAATTCGCAATGGAGTGCCCGAGGCCCGAGTGGACTTTGTCTCGAAACAGCTCGGCGGTGTCTTCATCCCAACGACCGAGGCCGAACGGAAGGCCGAGGTCTGGGCGCCTCAAAGGCGCGAAGGGGTTCATCATTTGCATCGCAACACGCAGTTTGACGCGCCGCGCGAGGTCATCCCCCGTCATCCCCCGCAGGTGTGGGAGACGACCAAACTGCGCGAATGGAGGGCAGTGCAAGATGCCCTGGCAGTCGAAGAAGCGCGTCCTGCGCGGCCGGCGGGCCTTTCGAAGCGCGAAGAAGAGGTGCGCCAGAACCTCGACTATGCTGGATTCGTCTTCGCTGGCGCGCAAAATCGCAGGCGCGAATGCGAAGAGCCTTGCGAAGGGGACGCGGACAAGATTGCGCAGAAACCAAAGGGGGTGCGACGCGGTCCTCTCGTGCAATATGTCAAGCCCAACCTGCAACTACATGAAAAACGGACAGCACTACGCGCGCACGCACCAACTTTTCAGTGAGGCCCCATCTTTGGGCCACATCTGCCCCGTACCACAGTACAATACCGTAGATTCGAACCGTAGAGCGTACTAGGACCGAGAGCTTACAGAGGTAGCGTGGAGCTGTAATGTTGTAGCCGGTGCCGTGCGGAGGCGTTAATCGGGATTAACCGATGCATCGAAAATGTTGTAGTCGGGGGGTCATTAAGCATTAACGGTTGAGGCGCGATACGGAGGTTAGCGACCAGGGATTAACCGATGCATCGAAAGACGAAACGTCGAAAGGCGAAACCGCCGCGATACCGATAGCCGATCGGATACTGATCAACTTGCCGAGTTTGTTTCAATACCCAGAACAGAAAACAATCCGAAATTGATTTTTCATCTAACGAGGGCGCCGCCGGCAACAGGGGTTAACTGGCGGCCGGAGCCGGCGTTTTACGGCAGGTTTACGGGTCGACACGTCACTAAGGAATCCCTTGCCGGCGCGCGCCCTCGTTAATATAAAAATCAATTCGATGGGGAATCGGGAATGCCGAGTGCGAGTGCGTTTGAGACAACCGTTGACATGCGCGTTGATGCATGACATCGGTAGGTCCCCTCGTAGGTCGGGTCGTGGTCCGGAGCACGAGTAAATCACGAGCCCGGCGCGCGATCGGTCGCGAGCGAGACAGAAGACACTTCTGACAGGATCTGTGCGCGCGAGGGACTCAGTCTAATTTTTTTGACTTAACGTACCGCGTACTACGCGTGCCCGTGGCGACTCACGCGTCAGAACTTTGTCGTGGGCGCGACCTCGCTTGTGGGCGCGACCACGCTGGAGCCGCTCGTGGGCACCACCGTACCGACGACGTCAGCTGATCGGAGCAGCGCGCGCATGTCGGCGAGCGTGACGCACAGCTTGCTGCCGGGCTCCCCAAGCTCCGATACGATCCGGTCGGCGCCGCTAAAGTCGTCGTCAGCCGTGTAAGTGCTCATCGTCACGAGGCAGGTCATGCCTGCAGTCAGGGGCATTCATCAGAGACACTCAGAGACCAGGAGTGGGAATCAGGCTCAGCGGTGACGTGGCAAAGGCATGCCTGCCGCCTTCGCCGCCTTAGTCCCAATGCCGGAGTCCTCGACCACGATGCACTCCGACTTGTCGAGGCCCATCGTCTTCGATGCCAAGTTGTACACGTCCGGCTTGGGCTTCTTGTTGGGCACGCAGTCGCCGCAGAAGAACGAGAACTTGGCTGCGCGCTCGTCGCCCATGAGTGTCGTGATGAGGGTGCGCACCGCGTCCTCATTGCTCGTGGAGCAAACGGCGAGCGGAACGTCGGCCGCGATCGCCTCGTCCACGATCCGTAGGACGCCCGGCCGCAGCGGCACCACTCCCGAACCGATGAGCTCTTGGAAGAGCTTTGTCTTGCGCTTGTGGCATTCGGAGACGAGGGCGAGGCGCGTTGGATCGAGGGGCAGACCCTTAGGACCGGTCAGGTCCGTCGTCGTCGGATTCCTGCAGTCAGCTGGCCAGCAGCCGTTTGCGTTCATGTACGCTGTGATCCGCTCCTTGCCGCCGCCGACCTCGCACAGCCTACCGTACTCCTCGACGCCCCACTCGAAGCCGAAGCCGCGCTCCGCGAAGACCTTGTTGAAACTCACGCGGTGGCCATCGCGCTCCGTGTCCGCGAGGACGCCGTCGCAGTCTAAGCATGGGAGCGGGAATCGGACGGCCATCTGTGGGCGGCACTCTTCACGAACCCTGCACTTGGGAACTCTGCGAAGCACGCACCGAAGAGGATGGCCATCCCAGGTGACGATTTCCCAGCGGGCACCAGACTGCCATCAAAAGCCGCTGGGCTTGCCATCACGGGCGTACGTGCCCTCACTGCCGAGTCGCATCTTGGACTGCCGATCTGCAGCGCTGAGACGATAGGAAGGAGGAGAAGAGCGACAGTCCGCATTCGAAGATTCTCCCTTTTTCATGAGCTCCGTATCTTGCGTTCTGTGAACGTGAAGTGGCCCACTGGCGCATAAACACGTGGCCTAATAGCCACAACACGGAAGCGGAAGTCGCGAAACACGTAGGTCGTAGCTACCTTCCGGCGTTGCGCCCTCCGCGCCCTCCGCGCCCTCCTCGCGGCACTGGCGGTGGAGCGGTTGGCGCAGCCGCGGCCGCGGCCGCGGCGGCGGCAGCCTCCTTTGCGATCGCCCGCCCGGGCAGCAGCACGGGCGCCGTGACCGGGAAGCCCACGCTGCCCGTCTGCAGCCAAGTCTCAGCCAATTGCCGTTGCTTCTTCGAGAGCCGAAGGGATTCAGAGAGCTCACGACCGCTGAGGCCTGCAGCGGAGCCCGCGGTTGTGCTGGGGGTGGGCACGTCGGTCTGGCCCGCATTCTGATGTGACTGCCGCCCGGCGAGCGTCTGCTTGTAATTCCACGCGCCGCGCATCGCCGTGTACAGAGGCGCGACCGAGGCAGCGACCGAGCCGCTCTGGCCGCGCATGGCGGTGCCGCCGGGCCCGACGGGCTCGGCGACGCGCACGAAGCTGATCTGTGCCTGGTGCCACTCGGACGCGCTGAGCATGTTGGTGTGACGCTGGAGACGCCGCACGGTCGCGGCTGGCGTCGCGGCCGGCTGCGCGGCGAGCTGTGCCCCGAGCGCCTTGATAAAGTCGGCGGCGAGCTCGGCCACGAGCCAAAGCGCCGTATTCCGCAGCCCGTCGAAGCCCCGCCGCGCAAGCTGCAGGGCGAGAGCGTCACGCAGCACCCTGTGCGCCATCTGGCCACCGAGGGCGTGCGGCGGCCCCGCCTCCCGCGATGCCATTTGCAGCGAGCGCCGAGGTGCCTCCACGAGGGCGAGCGCGACATCGCTGGCGGCCTGGTTGAAGCTCGGGCTGTCGCCCGCTGTCTCGTCGTCGTCGTCGTCGGCGTCGAGCAGGGTGAAGGGTGTCGGTAATGGCTTGGGAGCCACCCGCGCGCTCTCGGCTGACGCCATGAGAACGACGGATATTCACACTACGAGGCGCCAGACGTTGAGCCGCCAGTGCTTGGAAGTCGTCGCGTCCACTAGATCTGATAAGAAGTTTGGCGAGGAAGTTGGACGCAAATGCGGACTCATGGTGCACTCCCAACGCTGTCCTCCAAGCGGAGCACGCAGCCGCAGCGGCAGCCGCTGTCCCTACGGCCCGCGTCTGCGCTGCTGCAGCGGCGACAGCCCAGCCCGCGGCAGAACGTGATAACGTTGACGAGTGCGGCCACAGCGTTGGGACTGGCAGTGAGCGAACAGGTCTCGCAGCCGCCGCAGCCGCCGCAGAGGCCGCAGCAGCCGCCACAGACGCAGCCGCCGCCGCCGGAGCCGTCGCAGCACCAGCTACCGCCATCGTCGCATGCACCTCCGGCTGCGCAGCCGCGAGCTGATGACGGTGGCAGCACGAGCGGCAACGATGGCCGGCTGGGTGGTGGTTCACTCGGGCTTGGTTTTGGCGTGTCGCTGTCAGGCGACGAAGTGCTGCGTGGACTGGGCACCACCGGGCTTACGGAGTATGAGCGTGCCGAGATCCGCGACGTGGGGACCGTCTATTGGGCTGGCGAGACCGCGAGCAAGCCGCGCGCGACGCTGCTGCCGGGCGAGCATAATCACGGGTACGACGACGAGGAAGGCCGAGCTGCCTTGCATGCAACGGCTCAGCACTTCGCCCCGTCCCTCCCTCACAGGTACGACGACGAGCGTGGCGACTACCATGTGACGCTGCACGACCACCTGAACTACCGGTATGAGGTGCTCGGCGTCGTGGGTCGCGGCGCCTTCGGGCAGGTACTCCGCGCCTTCGACCACCAGATGCAGCGGCCGGTGGCCATCAAGGTGATCCGGAACAAGGCGCGCTTCCACAAGCAAGCGCTCGTCGAGGCCAAGGTGCGCTGAATGCGTGTGCTGATTAAGTGCGCTGATTACGTGCCGGGATTACGTCCGCGGATTACGTGCGCGGGTTTCGTCGAGGCCAAGGTGCGCTGACTGCGCTGAGTGTGCCTGAGTGCGCACGAGCACGCCTGAGGCAGCACGAGCACGCTGATGATGAGTGATCGAATGGCTAGTGAGGGTCTCTGAGTCCGTCTGGTTGGCGCAGGTGCTGCGCACGGTCGCTGAGTACGACCCCCGCGACGAGTGCCATTGCCTGCGCTTGCATGAGCACTTCTCCTTCCGGGGCCACCTGTGTCTTGCATGCGAGCTGCTCTCCATGAGCCTGTACGAGTTCCTCAAGGCCAATTGTTTCATGGGCGTCTCGCTCCCGCTGATCCGGCGCTTCGCGGTGCAGCTACTCGAGGCGCTGCGCTTCCTGCGCCAGCGCGAGATCGTGCACTGTGATCTGAAGGTGAGTGTCGTGAATTGCCGCTGCGTGCCGCTGAGTGCCTCTGAGTGCCTCTGAGTGCCGCTGAGTGCCGCTGAGTGCCTCTGAGTGCCGCTGCATGCCGCTGCGTGCCTCTGCGTGCCTCTGAGTGCCTCTGAGTGCCTCTGAGTGCCTCTGAGTTCCTCTGCATGCCTCTGCGTGCCTCTGCGTGCCTCTGAGTGCCTCTGAGTGCCTCTGAGTGCCTCTGAGTACCACCGAGTGCCTCTGAGGGCCACTGACACGTCCACGTTCACTTCACACTGCGATCGGAAGCCCGAGAACATCCTGCTGACCACTCCGGGCCGGTCGGCGATCAAGCTGGTCGACTTCGGCTCGTCGTGCTTCGACGCGCAGCCCGTGTACGCGTACATTCAGAGCCGCTTCTACCGCGCGCCCGAGGTGCTCCTCGGCCGGCCCTACTTTTGCGCCATAGACATCTGGTCCCTAGGCTGCGTGTTGGCGGAGCTGTTCACGGGCAACCCTCTCTTCGCCGGCGAGTCAGAGGTGGAGCAGCTCTGCTGTGTGATGGAGGTGCTCGGGCCGCCGCCGCCCGAGCTCGCCAAGGAGGCGTCGCGCCGGAAGACCTTCTTCGACGAGCACGGGCAGCCTCGGCTCGTAACGAATTCCAAGGGCCTCCGACGGCGACCAGGCTCGACGGACATTATGGGCGCCCTCCGCTGCTCCGATGCGGGGTTCGTCTCCTTCCTCGAAGGTTGCCTAAGATGGGAGGCGTCGAGCCGTTTCACACCCGACGAGGCGCTCAGGCACGAGTGGATCCTCGATGGGCAGCCACCCGCAGGCGGAGGCGCAGGCGGCGGCGCAGGCGCTAGTGGAGGCAGCGGCGGCTTCTCGGCGGCGTTGGCTTCGCCGCGTTGCCTCGGTGGGGCGGCCGGTGGGGCGACCCCGACCGAAACGCGCTTGCGGCTGTCACGCCCTTCCGAAGGCATTGGCGGCACCCTCCACTCGCCTCGGCCAATGGCTCTGTCCCATCTGGGCACATCTGGCGGCGGAGGCGGTGTGGGAAGGCTCTCCTCCCAGGTGCCTCGACAGGTGCCCACCGCGTCCGGTGGTAGTCGAGATGTAGCTGCGTTGGCGTGCAGCTCGCCGCGTGAGCTGGCCGCGCTCAACATGCGCCCACGCGAGCTCCCGCTTCGGCTCGCACCGCTAGCGAAGCCTGCGCCGCCGGGAGCCGCCATTCTCGCCGCCGCTGGCGTCGAACCGTCCCTCTTGGACTGGGTCCGCACGCAAGACACGTAGAACTCGGAGTGACTCGACTTGTGGAGCTCTCCCCGAACCCCGAGTCACCGCCGCGCGCGGAAGCTCGGCTGGATAGTGGAACTGCCGCGCGGTCCGCCCGCGTAATAAAAAGACCCGGAGCCGCGGCAAGAAGCAGGTACTTTTAACGGTACTTGGCGCCTTGACCCTTGTGCTTAGGAGTTAGGACATGGCGTTATATAGGAACCACTCGTGCGCAGTTCATGCCGCGCGCTTACCGACAGTCAACCACAACTACCCGTAGACGACGTACTGTTTCTACTCTCTACTGTTCGATGCACCTAGTAATTGCTAAGATGATCACTCACATCTATACCGACCCGCGCCAAATATTTTATACGTCTTGCGGCGTCACGCTCGCGACAAAGACGAGCCTTCGGCCTTTAGTCACAGCTGCCGCTGCATGCGTCAACTCGCCGCCCCAGAGCAGGGCTGCACCTGCCGGCTGACGCAAAGTCGCGATGGGGACAGCCTTACCCCGTATGGCCTCGGAGGGCGTCGCAGCAGGCTCGTAAAAGTGTGTGCCACCGCCCTCGTAGTCGGTGAGTGGCGAGAGCGACACCAGGAGCGTCATTGACTGCATGTCGCGGTGCGGCTTGAAGTCGCCGCCCGGCGCGTAGTACACGTTGATGGCGGGCTCGCCGGCTGAGTAGCTCAGCCTCGTGTCGGCCGTACAGCCGCTGATGCGCATCCCGTCGGCCAGCACGGGATTACGTGACTGAATGAGATCCAGGGCCCGGTACACAAGATCCGTGGCAAGCACCTGTACTTCGCGATCTAGCGAAGTCAAGGTGACGCCATTGGAAATCAACCGCCGACCAAACACCTCGATTCGAAAGCGCGACTCGCTCGACGTGAGCGGGTTTTGCATATGCTGCTCAGCCGCACGCACGCCCGCCTTGACCAGGAGGGTGACCTCTTCGGGCGTGCAGAAATCGGGCACGATGATCACCGATCGGCTGCTGCAGACAGCCTCTGCAAGCTCCGATTCGGTGGAGGACATCAGTGCACTCCCCAGGGGTGCCTCGTGCCATGTCAGCGCCTCCGACAAGGCCGCCGCCGCCATTGTGCGGTGAAAGAAAGAGAGGCGCTCCCCTTCGGTGAGAAAGTACTGTACGCCTCATGGAAGCGGTGCTGACGTTGATGAATCTGGTCATCGAAAAGTGAGCGCCTTTGGTGCATAGCTGGGATTTACGAGCTTGGTACTATGCCGTGCGACCGATCTGGCAGCCGTAAGGCCACGGCTGAACGTATTTTGCATGGTACAATTGTAAGATGGAATTTTGTTCCTTCAATTGTAACCTACACAAACCGCTACACACGCATGTGTATATCGAGACCTCGAGACCTTTTGTATACAAGCCTACATGTAACAAAAACATCCCGTTCGACCTCTGACCTGTGGGAAAATGGTGGTCCATGAACGCTCGCTCGCGGGAAGGTAAGCCTAAATCGCGGCTGGCAGGCCAGTCCAGGCAGACGCGCGCCATGGAAGCAGAGTTCGAGCGCGACTTGCACGTCAGCGCCGAACCAGAACCCGAAGACAGGCCGAATAGCAGCAAGCCCGAGCTGGACTCGCTTCCGCCTATTGAGATAGGTTTTTCATCAGCCCCAGCATCGGCGGATAGTCCCGCCGCGCCACCAGCAGCTGCAGCACCAGCACCTTCCAAGTCTCCACCGGCGGGTGTAGGTGACTCCAAAACGCCCCCAAAGATAGATACCAGGACGAAAGAACAGAAGCAGGCCGGAGACCGTCTCTTGGAAAAGCTCAAGGGAGAGAATCCAACAATACGCCCTCCGAGTCCCGCGAGGAGCTCAGCGCGGGTACCCAACTCAGCAAGATCCGCGAAGAACTCAGCACGGTCACCTCGCTCCAGCTCAGCACGGACTCCTCGCGCAGCTTCACCGACGCCTCGTGCTAGTTTCGACTCAGCAAGGTACAGCTCGTCCACGGGGTTCAGTTCTGCGCGCGTTTCTCGCTCCAGTAGGGCTGAAGGACTTTGGGACGACACGCCTTACAAACCACGGCCACCGGCGCTACGAGGGCTGAATGTGCACTGTGGGAGCGCATCCCCGCATCGGACCCGTGGGCATCTCGAGGCATGGGCACGCGACGAGTCCGTTTACAACGTGCGCTTCAACTCGTGGAGCTCCATCGAGGGTCGATTTCACGTTCCCGAGCGTGCGGAAGATGCACCCGAGCGGGTGCTTCTCGCTGGTCAGCGTCGCAAGGACTACATGAACAGGTTCTACGATAAGTTTGCGGGTCGGTGACAAACGCCGTCGAGTTACCGTGTGTGTGGGGGAGAGGAGGCCACTCGTGAGCTGGTGAGCTCCGCGGCACCGGGGGCGCGGTTGGGTTGTATACTTGGCTTACTTACTTACTCTAAGTAATGCGCGAGACGGCCGCCTCAAAACCCCCTAAAATGGCGCCAGAGGGACAGCCGCGCGCCTCCGCCGCGCACGCAGGCACGCGCGGTCTTTAGTGTCGTATACGCTGACACTTGCAAGAACACGCCATTCGCCAATGAAGACCCACTAAAGCCCCACGAATGAAGAGAGCTTTTGTCCTTCGTGGAACGGGCTGTGGGGAGGAGATGCGATGAAGTGGCTGCGCGTTGGCGATGGCGGCTGCACAGGAGGCGGCTTCACCGTTGGTGGGTGCACTGGTGGCGGGTGAATCGGTGGCGGCTGCGAGTGCATGGGCATGGGCAAGGGCTCGTCAGGTGCCGTCGCGGGCATGGCCGAGGGCGACGGCATGGGAAAGGGTTCGATAAGCGCCGTAGTGGGCGCGAGCGAGCGCAACGGCATTGGCGTTGGCAAGGGCCCTTCAGGCGCCGTCGCGGACGCGGTCGAAGGCAAATGCACGGTCAAGGGCTCCGCAGGCGCTGCGGCGTCAGGAGCTAGATCGTCTGCGGAGGCGATGTTTACAAGTGAAGGCCGATAAGGCTCGCCGCTTGCCGAGTGGCGCGCGGTCGGCGGCGTAAGCTCAGGAGAAGCGGGACTTGGAGCGGCCGTGCTCGAAGTCGCAGCCTCGGACAACGTCATAAGCTCAGGAGAAGCGGGACTTGGAGCGGCCGAGCTCGAAGTCGCAGCCTCGGACAACGACGGGGCATCAACGGACCCTGTGGCGGCCGGCGCGGCAACAGCGGCGGCGGCGGCAGTGACGGCGGCGGCGGCGGCGTCCTGTGGTCTCATCGCTGGGGCCATGCTAGTGCACCGCACCCTAAGCGGAAGTGCACAGATCGAGGTGCTCGGCAAGAAGGTGCTGGGCACGACGATCTTAGCACGGCTCTGCGCCAGCTTCCCCGAGTGATAGGCCGCGAGTAAGGCGTCGATGGCGGGCGTCTCCACCATCTGCGCACTCGGCGGCTGAGTCTGCCGCGTCCGTCCGCCCAGAGCCTCCATCGCGCGTGTGAACCGATTGTGAACCACGAATGTCTGTGAATTTTCGTTGCACTACAACTTGTTCATGTACTCAATCTTCGAAGAGAAGATTCGCGGGCGCCGACTTCGAGATACAGTTTTTCGGCTGGGCCGGCGCCAACAAACATGGCGTCTCCGAACCTCGTCTTCATGGGCGTCTGCGGCTGCGGCAAGAGCACCGTGGCGGAGCTGTACGCGCGACACACTGACGCCGTGCTCATCGAGGCAGATTTCTTCCATCCGCCGGAGAACATCGCCAAGATGAGCGCGGGCACGCCACTGACCGACGCCGACCGTGCGGGATGGTTGGCCGCCTTGGCCACGCGTATCGCCGATGGCAAGGGCCGGGGCGAGGCTATGGTCGTGACCTGCTCCGCGCTGAAGAAGGCCTACCGCGATCGCCTGCGCGCTGGCGACCCCGAGCTCCTTTTCGTCTTCCTCGACGGTGGTCAGGAGCTCCTGCAGGCGCGCCTCAACGCGCGCAAGGGGCACTTCATGCCGTCCAGCCTGCTCGGCAGCCAGCTCGCCACGCTAGAGCGCCCGGACCCCACAAATGAGATCTGCTTACAAGTCAGCATCAGCCTCACGCCCCAACAGATCTGTGCGACCGTCGCCGGAGCGGCCAGGCCTCAAGGCTTGACGATGACGCAAGGCTCGACTGTGCCGCCGCCTCCTCAGGCTTCTCCGCCAGCCCATCTGATCGAGCCGGCGAGAGCCACCGACGTGGTGTCTCCACCACTCCATCTGATCGACCTACCGGACGCACTGCTCTGTAGCATTCTCACCTCGTCCACGTCTCTTTCGGCGGCGGCCGCCGCCACCGCCTCGTGCAAAGCCATTCGAAGCTTGGCCCTCTCCGGCATGCTTTGGCGTGCTCTCATCTTCGAGCGCTGGCCCTCGTTCGTGGGCGAAACGCCCTCGGAGTGGGGACTCGCCGATGAGCGGTCGCTCTTCGAGGCGCTCGAGAGGTACATTGGGCCGCTCGCGGTGCAGGACGGCGGCCGATGGGCGCTCGTCTCTGACTTCCCGTGGTGTGGGCTGATGCACCTGCGACTTTGTGGTGAGCGATCGGCAGCTGGGCGTCATGCTGGGCGTCGGCCGCGCGGGCTTGAAGCCGTCGGCATGCGGCTCGCACTGCGAGGCACTGGGCGCACAGCCACGCTCACGCTCGCCGCAGAGCCGGGGCCATCGATCCTCATCAACTTCGAGTGCCGTCAGGCCACCGCCGCCAATGATGAAGACGACGACGATCCCGCCGCCACCGCCGCTACCGCCGCCGCCGACCCTGCCGCCGCCACCGCTGCTGATGGTACAAGCGCTTGGGTTCAGCATTTAAGGACTCCACCGCTGCTACTGCCGTCGCCGCCGCCGCGCCTGAGCGTCGTGCCGCGCGCGTCCGTAATCGGACGCGCGTGCTCCCTTGAGTATCTCACCGACCCAACTGACGAGATGAGCATCGACCACCGCGCAAAGAGCGCCCAGCCACCCTATTGCCCATATGAGGAGATGGTACCCTTGGGCTTCCTCGCCTCGATGCACGAGGGGCGCTCGGCTGCAGTGCTCCGGTTCGCCTGGCTGCCCGCGCCGCCGCCGCCCGCGGACAGTCGTGTCGCCTCCGACGCGGCTCCAGCCGACACGACTGCTGCGCATATCCCCTTGGCGCCGCAGCTCAACCCTGCCGACCAAGTCGCTCTGAACGGCGGCCAACCGCGCTGGGCACCGCAGCACCGCCACACCCTGGGGATCGAGTGGGTTTTAGACCGACTCGAAGCCGCAAGCCGCGGCGACATGGGACGGCTGGCCAGCCGACGCATGCGCGCACTGCGCGCGCTGCGGGCTCAGAACCCCACGTCCCCGGCGGCCTCCGGGGCAGCGGGGGCGGGGGCAAGGAACCGACTCATGGAGGGGCTTCGCGTCCTCTTCGGCGAGCTGCACCCTGGCGTCGCGACCGACCTCCTCTTTCGCAGCGGCCTCGCCGCCGCCGCTGGCAGCAGCTCCGCGTCGGCGTTTGACGAAACCACCGTCGAGGGGCCCGTCGAGTGTGCGATCATCCTTTCACGCCTGCCGAGCTGTTCACAGTCGTGCCCGCTCCACCCACCCCTGAACTTTGGCGAAGGCATCGATGCGAGCATGCTGCCCGCGCCTGGGCTGTATGCGAGTGACTATGGGCAGCAGTACGCGCCTCGGAACATCGAGGTGGTTGCGGTGCGCGTGATGCGCCTCGGGCCGTCCGCGCTCGACACGGCGCGACGCATGTGGCGCGGCGAGCGCCTCGGCGAAGAAGAGCGCCCCGGCGAGGCGGCTCGCCGGCGGCTGCACCTGTGCCGTGAGGCGCCGCGGCTGGGTGCAGCCACACTCGTCGCCACCAAGGTGGTCGGCGATGTGCATGTGCCCGCAGGCGCGACGACCTTCTACGTGCCTCTCGAAGGCCACAGCGAGCAGCGCCGCTTCGAAGAAGAGCCCATTCTACCGGTATGGCCCTCGGCCGCTTCGGGCGCCGTGCCGAGCACCTCGGCGGGCACGCTCCCGCTCGAGGCCAAGCCTCTGTGGAAGGGCTACGGCTGCCTGGCCGCGCCGGGCTTCCGCTCGTCGCAGTACTCCGAAGGGCGTCTGCAGGTGCTTGATGCGCACAGGTTCGTCTTTTCGTGGCTGGGCGAGATCGAGCACGTGTACCATCGCCTGCCCGACCAGTGGGATTCGTAGCCGGCGGGTGACGCGAGGCCTCTCGGCCTCTCACTACCAGCCCTCCCACTCCCGCGCTCGAGCCAGCATGCAAGTGCTCACCACGGCGTCACAACCAGCCCTCACGCTCCCGCGTTCGAGCCATTTGAATGGGAGCAATTTGAATCACCCTCACGCTCCCGCGCTCGAGCCAGCATGCAAGTGCTCATCACGGCGCTCGTACCACCTCCTCAAGACCGACGCAACGTCCCCTCGAGCCGATGTGATCAAGCGAACCTGCTCGTGCGAGCTGGAATGGCCTCTCTCTCCTGTGGGAGCTGCCGGTGTACCCTGGGATATGGAATGTGGGGAGTTCAATCGCCAGATGAGCGCATGAGGCGGGTCATCCCGCGGGAAAGCTCGTCTAACGCTGCGGTGTGCTGGCGCGAGATTGCTTTGCGAGGCGGCATGCGTTGCCAGTGACCTTGATGATGCGCTCGCTGCACCCCCATCGCCGTGACTGCGCTGTTGCGGCTCGTTTTTCGTGTCGCGTGCGCGGGCGTGCGTACCGGTACAGCGCGCGCGGACTTTGGAGTTATGCCAATTTGTGCCATCGTGGTTTGTGCTCTTATTCTTTCGTCTTTGCCGCGCGGCTCGACCTTTATAGCTTTTTTACGTCGGATTTCGAGCCCGAGGGCGAGGCCGAGCCAGATCCCGACGATGCGCCTTTTTCTATCATCGTCACTGTATTCGCGTCACGGTTGTTTTTTGTTTAACATTCACGACCGGAAGTTGAAAAGCACGAGCCTTCACGACCGGACGGGGGTGGCACGGCCTGGCGCGAAAGGATCGCCATTCCCATCGCCATACGCGATCGTACGGGCATTGATATCAACGCAATGTATCACAACGCGGAACGGTGACTTCCGCAACCGAGACACGAGAAACCACGCACCCCATGACGCACCCGCCCGACCCAGCACCGTCCCACGAATGTAATCAAATTCGACGTTGCGACGAGCGCCATGCTCCATGGGCGGTGGACCGATGATCGGATCGCAGCCACTCCACCTCAGTCGTCGCGGCTACGCCTCGAACAGTCATGCACGCATGGCCAAGACCCGGGCCAGGGCCAAGCCCTCTTGATCCGACCGCCCCATGGCACCGCCCCTTACACTGCCCCTCACACACACGATCCCACTCGGTCTCACACAGCTGCACGTGCCCAGGGGGAGGGGCTCCCAGTGCTATTGCAAGGGATATGGGGAGGCGGCAGCAGCTGCTGCTGCGTGCGAAGGGGGGCAGCAGCTGCTGCAGCATACAGAGGCAAGGCATGCCCCGCAAAGAAGACACCGAGCAAGAGGAACTAGCATGCGCCAGAGTCGACAAAGTCGTCACGAAATCCTCGCTAGTCGTCGTACTTGTCGACACGGCGAATCCGCTTCTCGTTGACTGCCATGAACTTTGAATAGTCTGCAGACCTCACCCACATGACACTGAACTGAGTGTCGAGCCAGCTCTGATACGGAGTACCACAACAGCCACATGGGAAAAGGAGGAGGAAACCGATAAGAGTAGCCCCAAGGAACATCGCGCATATTTGCATGACAAAGAAGCCGACTGGCGAGCGCCATGGCTTCAGAGAGTGCGTAGAGATCAGTTTCATTCCAAGGAGATAACGTTCCGGGTGAGAACCATGTTGCGACACCCAGTAAAGGGAGATTATCCAGTGCATTACCATTGTCAGCTTCTCGCCAAAGGCGGGCCAAAAGATGAGATAAGAAACGGCCTGGATTATAATGCTCATAACGGCGAAAAGAAGGACGAGCTTGCAGGAGCATTCAATTCCAGCCTCCTTCTCAAGAAGCGTGAGTGCCTCACCAGTCGTTAAGCCCTGCTCTGCAGTTTCGAGCCCGCCGCTATTGCCCGAGACTTGCTCGGGCTTCCCGAGCAGGTAGGAACTGCCCGACTCGGTCACCTGGACAATGCGACGGCGTGCGTCAGCGGCACGCTCACACGCAGAGCTACGCGAGCAGGCGGCCACACGCGCAGCAGCCAGCCGCAACAGCAGCGGTGGCGGCGGCGAGAGCACTCTGAGGCAGCACGCGCACCACGTGCGTCCCAAGCCTGCCCTCGGGCGGCACAGTGCTGGTCATCATCTGCGTGCCATCGGGAGTGCCGGGCTTTCCGTACACGTTGCCGGTCACAGTGTTGCCAGCAGTCCACTTCCAGTTCTCGAGGGTCGGTATCGTCACCGAGCCCGTCCGCTGCAGTGCTGGCGACCTCGCCCGTCGCTGCGGTGCTGGCGAAGTCGCTTTACGAGGCGGCATAGTTCCCCTTGGAAATCAAAATGACCTTCGAGTGCGCGGAAGCCTCCGAAGAGTTCTGAAACGGCAAAAAGTACATGAGCAGATTTTGAAGTCCTCGCCCATACGCCCTCCTCGCAAAGGAGACTGCAGCAAAAAAGGTAACTCCCGTTGTCCACCTTGCGATCACGAACGGAGGTCTGATCTCCGAGCGAGAAGAACAAGAAATTCCTCGCGTCTCCGAATGAAGCTCTTCCTCATCGGCCACGTCGCGCTCATCGCGGTTGCGAGTGGATACCAGTTGGCCGCCTGCCGAACGGCCAGCGCGGTGGTAACGCCGACGGCCGCCGTCGCGCCCGTCGCGCGCACCGGCGATGTGCTCATGGGTCGCGGCGACAAGCGCACGGCGAAGGGCAAGCGCAAAGCTAAGTCATTTGGCGTCTCTCGGCCTTCCAGCCGTAACCTGCGTGTCGCAAAGTTCGGCCCCGGTCCCAACACGGGCGATATCACGGCCGCTGCTGCGCCTGCACCCGCGCCCGCCGCAGCGCCGAAGATGGCCGACATCGTCGACACTGCGGTCGGCGCCGGCGCTTTCAAGACCCTCGCCGCAGCGCTTGGTGCTGCCGGCCTCGTCGACACGATGAAGAGCGCGGGGCCGTTCACCGTCTTCGCGCCAACGGACGCCGCCTTCGCCAAGCTGCCCGCGGGCACCGTCGAGGAGCTCCTCAAGCCCGAGAACAAGGCCAAGCTCGCCGCGATCCTCACGTACCACGTCGTCTCCGGCAAGGTGATGGCGAGCGCTGTCGTCACCATGGATGGCGCCAAGGTGCCCACCGTCAACGGCGCCGAGGTCAGCATCAAGGTCGGCGCGGACGGCGTCATGGTCGACGGCGCCAAGGTCGTGACAACCGATGTCGAGTGCACCAATGGCGTCATTCACATCATCGACTCCGTCATCCTGCCAGCCGCGGCGCCGGCGCCAGCGGCGGCGGCACCGGCGGCACCGGCGGCGGCGGCGGCGGCGGCGGAGCTCAAGCCGTCGGATATCGCGGCGGCGGTCAAGAAGCTCCGTGCCGAAGTGCCCAAGCTCGATCTCAAGGCTTGCAAGGAGGCGGTCCTCCAGTACGGCGGCGACGTCGAGGCTGCCAAGAAGGCGATCCTCGCTGAAAAGGGCGCCGAGTGGGCGGCGGCCGAGGCGGCGGAGGCGGCGGAGGCGGCCGCGAAACTGAAGGAGGTGATGGAGATGAAGGACAAGAAGGCGGCCAAGGAGTTCGAGAAGGAGCAAGCTGCCAAGGCCGCCGGAGCTCAAGACAACTTCTTCACCTTCGGCTCGGCTGCTGCGCCAGCCCCAGCGCCTGCACCCGCGCCCGCCGCAGCGCCGAAGATGGCCGACATCGTCGACACTGCGGTCGGCGCCGGCGCTTTCAAGACCCTCGCTGCTGCCCTCGGCGCCGCCGGCCTCGTCGACACGATGAAGAGCGCGGGGCCGTTCACCGTCTTCGCGCCGACTGATGACGCCTTCGCCAAGCTGCCCGCGGGCACCGTCGAGGAGCTCCTCAAGCCCGAGAACAAGGCCAAGCTCGCCGCGATCCTCACGTACCACGTCGTCTCCGGCAAGGTGATGGCGAGCGCTGTCGTCACCATGGATGGCGCCAAGGTGCCCACCGTCAACGGCGCCGAGGTCAGCATCAAGGTCGGCGCGGACGGCGTCATGGTCGACGGCGCCAAGGTCGTGACGACCGATGTCGAGTGCACCAATGGCGTCATCCACATCATCGACTCCGTCATCCTGCCAGCCGCGGCGGCAGCGCCGGTGGCGGCGGCGGCGGCGGCGTCATCGGCCCCCACGGCGGAGGTGAATCTCGGATTCAGCTCGATGCTGATCCCTAGTGCGGTGCTGGCGAAGGCGGGCCTGACCCGTGAAAAGGCGGGAATGCTGAAGCAGAGTGTTCTGGCAGCCAAGTCAGGCGTCCCGATCGTGGCAGACGCGCCCGCGTCGGCGGCCGGGGCTGCGCCTGAGGCGCCGCGCGAGCTCGTGGTGGCATGAGCAGCTGATCTAGCCGGCCGTTACCAACGGTATACCCTCAACCCTGCGTCATATTCCGAGGCGCGGGTAGTGGGAAGCTGGTTGGTTGGGTGGTCTTGCCACTGGCTGGCCTTGATGTGCGCCGATTCGGTTGGTGGGGCAGGCAGTGGTGACCAGCTCTGCGAGAGATAGCGTGTTGTGGTACAATTCGTTTATGAAATCGTCGTACGTATCGACTTCACGCCGCCGCGCGCGTTCGCGATCCGCCTACGGCCCGGCAAGGCCGCGGCCGTAGACTATTGGACTTCACGCCGCGCCGTTGGGTTCGCGGATCCGCCTACGCTAGGTCCGGCCGTAGACTAGTCCGCTCGCGCAACGCGCGTTAATCTCGTCTCGACCCGACCGGGATCGTATGGGCTCCGATATACCCGGTGCCCTTACACAATCCGACCGATCGCGATCGGCTATCGCGATCGTAACCGTGCCCTTACGGTTACGCAATCCAATCTTGTACGAACGCCTCGTGCAGTCCATACAGACTCGCATTCGCATCGACGCCCTCGAGGACCTGGAGCATATCGTCCGTCAAGGGCGGCACTTCGAAGACCCTCGCATTGTCCTGCACGTAAGCCAGCCGGCGCGAGCGAGGGATTACCGTTACCCCGGCCTGCAGCGACCATCTCATACCGACGAGCCCAACGCTGCTGCTGCTCTGTGCCATCGACGTGCCGCGCGTGAGCACCTCCGCCGCCAGCGCCAGTATCGGATGGGCTCGCAGCTCGGGACGGTGATGGCCATACGCCTGGAGCAAGATGCCTCGTGCCTCGCAGTAGGCGCGCAGCTCCGGCCGTTGGAGCTGCAGATGCAACTCAACCTGCACCAGCTGTGGGATCTCAATGGGCGCAATCTCGTCGATCTGGCGCGGCGAGAAGTTGCTCACGCCGATCGCACGGATCTTGCCACGCCTCTTGAGGCGCACGAGCTCCCGCCACGCCTCAAGACGAACGGCCGCATGCCGAGCGTCATCCAGCGCATAGGCGGCATGCGTGAGAGGCCAATGGAGCAAATAGAGATCCACGTACTCGGTGCCGAGCCGGGCGAGCGTCCTCTCGAGCGCGGCGCGCGTCTCGGCCGCACCCCCGATGCACACACCACGCCCTAGAGTGCCTCGGGGTGTTGGGTAGACTCCGCGTAGAAGTGGGCTGCCCTGTTGCGCGTGCGATCGATACTCGGCAGGTAGACGCGCGGCGACCGTTGGTGGCAACTCGCCCTCGCACCAGCGGCCTGCCTTGCTCGAGAGAATCAAGCTCTCACGATGCATGCCGCTCAATAGGATGCCCTCGCGGATGCGCTCCTCGTTGCCATAGAGCTCGCCGGTGTCGATGAGGGTGAAGCCTGCTCGAAGGGCCGCCGCGATCACCTGATGAGGGAGGCACTCAGAGGTCATCAGATGCAATCAGAGGTCATCCGATACTCTTCGAGGGCCGCCGCGATCACCTGATGAGGGAGGCACTCAGAGGTCATCAGATGCAATCAGAGGTCATCCGATACTCCTCGAAGGGCCGCCGCGATCACCTCCGGCTCATCGTCGGGCGATCCCGTTCCAAGGCCGACTACCGGCACGCTTGTCACGCCACCACGCAGCACGACTCGAGTGCGCGCGTGCACGCACCAGGGCCGTTCCCGCGCCATCGCATACCATTCGAACACGGAGACGACGTCCTGAGGCCCGCAGCCCCTATCCACTGCCCTGGGCCCGGATGAGGGTGCATTGGCGGTAGAAGCGGCGGCAGGATTGGAGGCAAAAGGGGCGGAAGAATTGGAGGCAAAAGCGGCGGAAGAAGTCCAGGGTGCATTGGATGGAGACTCGGCGGCACCATAGGACGGCACCGGCCGCTGCCCATGTGCATGTGGCTGGAGCAGTGGGAAAATGGGCCAGAGCTGTTCGGGGAGCCGATGACGACGCAGCACTGCGGGCGAGTACCGGTCCCGTGGCTGCACGAACGAGGGTGCGTACTCAAAGAGGAGCGCAAGCCGGGGACGTTGACCCGGGAGGGATGTGGAGGGGGCATGCCAGAGGGAGCCGAGCGCAAAGGCCACGTCGCCAGCGCGCCCGGTGACGAGACGCGTGGGTAGGAGCCCGCGGGCCGCGGCGGCGCGCATAGCCGCCGCGGAGGACGCGTTGGCGCGAGACGCGGCCTCCGTAGCCCACGAGTCGATGTGCTCGGTTCGGCGTTGCGTGCGAGGAAGCGTGTAGAAGGCCCCATTGTCCCAAGTGAAGTCATCCAGCATCCAGAGCGCCTGCAGCGAGAGCGGGTGCGTGGGTGGCGGTGCGCGCCCTCTCCACACACGCGCGCTGTTCACGGGCTGGTCCTGATGGGGCAGGTGCGCAGCGAGCGTCGTACCGGGCGCAGCGAGCCATCGCTCGGGCGTCGTCCCGGGCGCAGCGAGCCATCGCTCGGGCGTCGTCCCGGGCGCAGCGAGCCATCGCTCGGGCGTCGTCCCGGGCGTCTCGCCTTTTGCTTCGGGAGGCGGCGTGACGAGCGAGAGCCCGGCGTTGTGAAGCCTCGAGTCTTCGCCCAAGAGCGAGCGCACGAGCCGGAGCACGTGCGGGTGAGCTGCGAGCTGCAGCAGCACGGGAGAGAGTGGCTCGCAGCTCGGGTCGTGGCCCGATGAGCGCGGCTCTCCTTCGACGCACTGTTCGGCCACGGAGCCAACGAGCGCTCAGAAGGCCATCGGGGGCAATCAAGGGCAACCAAGGGAGATCAAGGGAGATCGCACCTGGCACATGTGGTTGGCGAAGACACGCGTCGTGCGCTTTGCGGGCGGGATCGCGCTCAAAAGGTCTTCACGTAGCAAAGAAGCTTCGGCGCGGCTCAACGCGCCTCGAAACATGGCGAGGCCGTCACCGTGCGTCACAGCCTCCGAGGCGGCTGCTGCCCAAGAGCCAAAAGCGAGCGCGTCGTCGCTGCCGCTGCGCGCGTCGTCGCGATCATAGCTGGGCGTGCCCGTTGCCAAGCAAGCCTCGAAAGCTTCCCTTCCGAACGGATCGACGACGAGGCCGAAGAGGCGCTGTGAAGCTGAGTGTGAAGCTGCGCGGTGTGAAGTTGCGCCGCTCGGCCCTCCCCGCCCATCTTTGCCCCCATGTCCAACATGCCCCGTTCTACGGCCATCGCCCCTCCCACTGCTGTGATCACCCCAAGCGCGGCCAGTGTATCGGTGAACCCTGAGCGCACCGAGCGCCGTCGGTGGCCAGAGCAGCGGTGGCACCGCACTATTGGCCCCACGTCGACGAGACGTTTCGTCCTTCGTCCGATGATGAAGAGTGCCATACGGATCGAGTGTCCGATTGTGATTGTCATCAGCCCCAGCGGTAGACTCGTGCGTCCGATTGTGATGGTCATCAGCCCCAGCGGTAGACTCGTGCGTCCGATTGTGATTGTCATCAGCCCCTGCGGTAGACTCGTGCGTGCCCGTGAGGCGGATCAGTACCGCCGTCTCGTCGAGCGATGCGCACAGCGTTCCGTCCGTCCGGATGCAGCGCCCCCACGTGGCTTCTCGACGATCCGAAACCACCGGCAACGGGCGCACCGGCAGCTCAACCTCCAGCTGTGAACCGCGAGAAGGGCGCGAGCCGCCTAGGCCGAAGCGCACGACGCCCACTCGCATTGTGCCATCGCCAGGTAGGCGTGAGCGGCTGGTTTCACCGGCGGCAGCAGGGCATTCACCCCTGGCGCTCGGCGACGCGCTCGCCGACGCGCCCGCGTCGGGCTCAACGTCTTGCGATGGGATCGAAGTCGTCGATACCGGCGGCGCTCGCGACTGCTCGCAAGCCCCTCTATGCTCCGACGAGCTCCCGTGATCTCGCTGCGGGATCTCCGACGAGCTCCCGTGATCTCGCTGCGGGATCTCCGACGAGCTCCCGTGATCTCGCTGCGGGATCTCCGACGAGCTCCCGTGATCTCGCTGCGGGATCTCCGACGAGCTCCCGTGAACGAGACTCTCATAGGGTGCCTCGATCATCGCCATCCAGTTGCACCCCGGATGGCGTGCAAGCTGCTCATGGCACGCGACGCGACGCGCCTGCCCGGGAGGCCGTCGGGCATCCGAGGCGGAGGGCGACGTCGCATGCAAGTGCTCGTGTTGTGACGAACCTTGCGCTCGCTTATCGTGTGGCTCCGGTGCTGTGTGCTTCCAGGTGAGCCAGCCCGATTCGACCCACGGTTCTAGCGACCACGAGGCAGCTTCCCATTCGACACCCGACAAACGCCGATCGTCGTAGAGCACGACATGGGCGCCAGAATGGGGGCGTCGGCTGCTGCCTCCTCGCGTGGAGCAGCGGTACTGTGCGAGCCAATCCTCCAAATCAGCATTCGTGCCCTCATGCAGGGACGCGCACACGCACACGCCCTCCCCAAAGGTGGACGCGCTCAGCAAGGCAGCAGCCTCGGTGTCAAATGGAGTGGCCGACGACTCGGCAGCGCAGACCAAATGGCGTGCTTCCAGCTGGCCAGCGCTCGAGCTGCATGCGTGATCTGTGAGGTGGAGCGGAGCTGCTGCTGCTGCTCGGGATTCTTCCAATGGCACTGGCGTGGATGGCGGCCCGGGAAAGTCATACTGCGCACTTGGCGAATTGCAAATGTCCACTGCACGTCCTTGTGGCAGAACTGGTAGCAGCGGCCGAGCCGCGGAGCAAAAGGCGTCCATCGTCGTTCTTTCCGCCGCCGACGCCGACAAGCGGGCCACAGCAGCGTCCATGCTCTCTGCTGCCGCAAAGACCTCGCCAGCACGAACGTGTACGTGCGCGAGTGAAAGGAGAGGTTCCCAAGCGATTGGTGCGGCCAAGGTGGCCGCCTCAAAGTGGGCACGTGCTGACACCAAGTCGTTGGAGTTGAACGCTTCAACGCCGCGACGGTACACGAGCGCAGCATCGACCATAAGGTACACTCAGCGACTTGGCGTCACGCACAACGGGACGACACGGACGGGACGCTTTCCGACCATGGAGGACGTGAATGGCGCGTGTGTGAATGTGAATGTATTACCCCGTGTCTGAACACGATGGAGGGTTCGTGGCGCTTTCTCGGTTGCTCGTTTGACACCGTTGCATGCAATTTCGCCCTCTGTGACGCTCCGAAACGTGGCGTCGTGTCGCAAAACTTTTCTCGCAATTGAATTGAGTCAGAACATCCTTGCAGAACATGACGCCACCGCCGGGGCACCAGCCGCCGCCGAGCCCGGTTCAATTCATCCCGCGCACGCGACGCGAAAGCGAGGAAGGGCTGCATGTCGACAGCCTTGCCGTGCCGGCGAGTGCCGAACATGTTGACTCGCGGATCGAACGCGCGCGTTCGGCAAACCTTGCAAAGCGCTCACCAAGCCAGCAAGGAGACAAAGCCCACGTGATCAAGGAGCAATACAAGTGGCTCGAGGACGAGGAGACAACTTTCGCCGGCCCGCCAACGCGCACATCGAGTGCGACGAGGTCAGCAAGCTCAGAGCTAGCCCCTCTGGCCGCAGCACCCGTGGCGTCAGCGGATCTGGTGGTAGCCCTCGGACGAGGTTCGTGGGCTCCCGAGGAACCGGTCGCCGCCCCACCGATGACTGAGGCCGAGCTCTTGGTGGAAGCGTACCGCACCGTTGGCATCTTGGTCGATGATACGGAAGCGGAGTCGCTAGACAAAGAGGAGGACGCTCAGGAGGACACTCCAAGGGACGCTCAGGCGGACGCTCCACTATACGTCGTGCGCTACTTCGGGGATGATGAAGAAGCCTTCATCCCGGCGCCTGATGCACTGCCACCCGCGCCGCCACCCGCACCGCCGCCAGCGCCGCCGCCCGCGCCGCCGCCCGCGCCGCCGCGCAGCCTGTCGTGGTTCGGCCCAATCTTTTTACCAATCGTTGGCAGCGTCGTTGCCTTCGGGGTGGCCACATGCGCAGCGCGCGTGCTGCCGACGGCAACGGGCGCGGCTGCGGCGGAGGTCTTCGGAAGGCCTTCGATCAGCGACGGGGGCGTGCTCGCCACCACGTGTGTGCTCCTCCGCCCGATCCTTACTCTTTTGGTGGCGCCCGCGATCGACGCCATCTCCGCGCCGCGACTCGCCAGCATCGGGCTGCTCGTACTGGGCTTGGGCTGCGCTGCTCTCGGCACGGCACACTCGGTCGGTGCCTACATGACGGCACGCGTGGCGCTCCTGCTCGCCATGGCGCTTGTCGACTTGCCCGTGCTCGTCACCCTCGTCGCACGGCACGTGCGCTCGAGTGCTTATTCGAGTGATCCCCTACCTTTGCTCGTCGGTTTACTATTGGCGACGGCTGACGGGGTCACCATCGGCTTCCCTCGTGTGTTTGAGGTGAGCTTTGACGAGTTCGGCTGGCGGACGGTCGCGATGGCTTGCGGCTTCGTGTGTGCGCTCTGTGCGTGCTGTGCTCCTCTCTTCTGTGCACTGCCGCCCTACCTCGACCACGACCTCAACCTTGACCACGCGGCACTCTCCGTCACGATCAAACCGCTCCCGCCGAACGGTGGCAGCAGCATCGCCCCGTCCATGGCTCCATCGTCTCATGGCAAGCGCCTGGGTCATGGAGGCGCGCGAGGCGTGCGAGGCGTGCTCACGCCCGACCTGCGCTCACCCTTACGCTCACCCAAGATGGCCACATTCACATTCACACTTGCACTCGCGATGCTCCTCATCGCGACCTGGATGGGCGCCGTCGTGGGCGACGCGCTTCCGCGCGCCGTTGGCGCGGCGTCCTTCCCATTCGGTGGCGCTCGCGACGACGCGTGTGCAGCCATCGTGGCACAGCGCGCGGCTTTGCTCTTTGCGAGCTCCGCAGCTGTCGGAAAGCTCGTCGTCGGCCCGTTGAGCCTACTCGTGCCACGGCGGGCGCTCTACCTTTTCTGCACCTGTGGGCTGTGCGTGACGAACCTGTGGCTACTCCATCTGCCGCCGCCACCAGCCGCGCCGCCCCTGCCGCCCGCACCGCCGCTGCCAGTGCTGCCGCCGTCCCCCCCGCCGCTGCCGCCGTTCCCGCCGCCGCCGCCGCCGCCCCCGCCGCCGCCGCCGCCCCCGCCGCCCCCGCCGCCGCCCCCCCCCCCGCCCCCGCCCCCCCCCCCCCCGCCGCCGCCGCCCCCGCTCCCC
>Ga0210242_100470_pt1 | contig 35940 bp, 19 predicted proteins | sample ChrtobMeP5a_16mM_FD_155445 | JGI IMG/M metagenome (GOLD analysis project Ga0210242, IMG submission 155445) | Chrysochromulina tobin associated microbial communities from unialgal haptophyte culture, Seattle, Washington, United States - P5a_16mM | ecosystem: Host-associated > Algae > Haptophytes >... | reverse complement strand
CGAGCTCTTGCGCGGTGACGGCCATGTGGTGAGTGAGGGCGATGAGCCGCGCCTCGACACGCGAGACTGCCTCGGTGGACACATCCGCCGGGAAGCTCTCGGCCAGCGCCGCCAGCCGTTCGGACAGTGCTCGACGCTCCTCCTTCACCAACGCATCGAGGTCGGCGGCACCGAGGGAACGAGGACGGGTGCCGAAGGCGTTCAGAGAGGCCACGACGGCGGTGCGCCGGTCGCCGAGCTCCACGCCGCCCACGACTGTCCCTGGGACCGGCGCGCCCTCGGCCGTGATCTCGTCCTCCTTCTCGCTGCCCGCTGGGGCTGTGTCGGCCTCGGGCGTGAGGACGGGCATCACCGCATGCGGCAGCTGTTGCCAAAGCTGGGCATAGTCGAGAGGGGGCTTGGCGTCGCCTTCGGCATTACGATGGCTGTAGGCTTGGGCTATCTGAACACGCCGATTGAACACGGTGCGCCTGACGCTCTCGCACCAGCCGTTGAGCTCTTGGCCAAAGCGCAGCACGGCCTCGACTTCCGGGCAGCGCCTCGGGGTGCGGCACTCGTCCTTGGTACGGTCGATGCGGAAGGTCACCTGCAGGCCCTCGGCAGTCGGCCGAGCGAAGAGCCAGGTCACGTCCACGTCGATGGCCGGATAGCGCATTGCCGTTGAAGCAGGCGCGCAGTCGTTTTGGGTCACGAGCTCGATGGTGCTGGTGCGGGAGAGGATGAGGACGGGCGCGGGCAGCCCACTTGAAGCGGCGGCGGCGGCGGCAGCGTCCGTGTCCAGTTCGGGCTCGGCTCCCGCGAAGACGAGGATTTGGAACGTGAGCTCGACGTCCCAGAACCACTCGGTCACCGTCGTCACGATCTTGGACTCGGTCTTCAGGAAGCCGGCCGTGGTGGTCACGTGCTTGGTCGTGCTTGGGATTTCGCGCTCCACCTTCTTCTTGAAGGTGCACTTCTCGGAGACATTGCAGCGCATCGTGAGGGCGTGGCGGCCAGCGCGGGCCACCTCGCAGAGAAGGCGCAGCCGAGTTTCGTCAAGGCCGAGGGTCTCCAGGCACTGGAGCCAGGATGCTGCCGCCACCGACACCACGCCCTCGGCGAGGCAATACTTGTCCTCGTATTCGTGATGCACCTCTCCAGCGACCTTGGGCTCGGTGCGCGCGCGATCGAGGGCCTTCCGTACTTCCGCGATCGCATGATTGACTTTGCGTTCCACCTCTTCGGCGTCCATGATGTGTTCGTCACGATCGCAAGGAATGAATGCAAGCGCAAAGACTCGGAGTGGCCGCTTTCCTCACATGCTTTCTGTGAACACTGTGAACGCTATTCTGTACACGACTGCGATCGCTTGATTGCAGATATGTATTGCGGCTTCACGACAGAAGGCGCCGGCCTTTTCTGTGTGGAAGCGGTTGGTCTGTGCGTGTTGGTGTGTTGTGAATGAAAGCGGCTCGCCCATTTGGGGGTTCACCGCCCACGTTGGCGGGCGCGCTCCCTCCTGAGTGCATATTTGGGTCTCGCCGCACTTTCTCTCTTTATGGCTGTTTCTCAGCTCTCCGTCTGCATGTGTCTCAGTTGAGGCCTGGCCTGTATTGTTTTGTTTTGTCTTCACGGCTGTGCTGCTTACGTGTTGTGTGTATATTAACATGAATGAAAGCGGCATTCATGCAATCAACACAACCGCGTGCCCTCCTCGTCCTCGTTCTCAGCTGCGTGCGGCGGCTGCATGCGGGCCGTGCGCCGCGCGGCGGCCCTCCGCCTCGTGGTGGCCCCATTACCGGGCCCAAGGCGAAACAGAGCCTTGGCCAAAACTTCCTGCAGGACGTCGGCCTAGCGCGCCAGATTGCAGCCAGCCTCCCTGAGGACGCGACGGGTGGCGAGCGTGTCATCGAGCTTGGCCCAGGCCAAGGTGCCATTTCTGGCCATCTCCTCAAGCGCTACCCTTCCATGACCGCCGTCGAAATCGACGAGCGCATGATCGAACACCTTTCGAGCACGCTGCCCGGACTCACTGTGAAGCATGGCGACATGCTGCAGCTCGACCTCGCACGAGCGGCCAGAGAGCGCGGCGGCGAGCTTCTGCTCGTCAGCAACACGCCCTTCTACCTGACCTCGCCGCTCCTGTTCAAACTGCTCGCCTCCGTCGAGCACGTGCACACCGCCGTGCTCACGACGCAGCGCGAGGTTGCGGATAAGATCCTCTCTCCACCTGGGAACAAGGACTACGGCATCCTGTCGGTGATGCTACAGCTGTTTGGAAAGCCCGAGTACCTCTTCGATCTCCCGGCGACGGCTTTTGCGCCTGTGCCCAAGGTCGAGTCTTCCGTGCTACGCTTCTTTCCTACGGCGGTGCCCTTCGGTGAGACGGAACCCCTCTCGCCCACTCAGCGCGCCGCGCTGTTGGCGCTGCTCAAGATGACGTTTGAGGGTCGGCGCAAGATGCTGCGCGTCTCGCTCAAGAAGCTCCTCGCGAGTGGCGCCGTGGGCTTGCCTGACGACGAGCTCCTCACGCGCCGTCCTGAGCAGCTGGCACCGGCAGAGTTCCTCGCACTGGGCCGTACGCTGTTCGGGGACGATCTTGGCGGCGCGGAGCAGCCGCTGAGCAAGTCCGGCAAGGTCGTCTTGGGACGGCCCGCTGCGGACCTGGCCGCGGCCGCAGATGGCGAGGAGGGCGTTGATGCCATGGTTGATATGGAGGACGATGGGCCATGCGATGGGCCGAGTTTCCCGAGTCCGATGGACCTGCTCGAGGATGCGCACGTTCACAAGGGGTGGCGCGCCCATAAGGCAGGTTGGAATGACTAGCACCGCGTATTGGGTCGCGAGCAAAAAACGCCATTTTGTGTTTCGGCGGGGAAATCTCGCGAGGTTCAGGTTGCGAACACGCCTGAGACGTCCCCGCTTCACCATGAAGCTGATCCGTGTTACCGTCGCTTGCGGCCTCGTCGTCGCCGGTCGTGCCTTCGGCGTGAACAGTGGGGCCCTGCCAGCTTGGCGTACTCTCACGCACCGCTCATTGAATGCACGCCAGCTCGCTACCATGAGTGCCACATCGCTGCAGACCATCTCCCTAACTTCAGCCTCGGTTGAGAAAAGTGGCGCCACAGCTTCCAAGTGGTCCGGCGACTTGCTCGTGCTGCCCTTCTGGGAAGTGGCCAACTCCTCTGAGATCACTCTCTCGACGGAGCTCGCGGCGCTCGACGGTGCCATCGGCGGTGCGCTAACTGACTTGGTGACAGACCAAGAATTCAAGGGTGCGGCTGGCAGCACGGCCGTCGTGTCGCTTCCACGTGGGTCTCCGGCTCGGCGGCTGGCTATTGTTGGCCTCGGCAAGCAAGACAAGTACAAGGTGCCTGGCGCACGTAAATTCGGAGAGGAGCTCGCAGCGTTGGCCAAGGCGCAGAAGGTGAAGGTGATGGGTGCGTTGCTCCCAGCGGACCCGGCGATGACGGCGGTGCTGCAGCAAGCGGTCGAGGCGGCGCTGCTCGGGCTCTCGCCCGACACGCGCTTCAAGTCGGCCAAGGATGCCGACGAGAACAAGCCTCCGCCCCTCCAGAAGCTCGAGCTGCTCGGCACTCCGGCGGACGGTGCAGTGCTCGTCAAGGCACGGATGGTCGCGTCGGGCGTGCTGCTGACCAAGTCGATGGTGGCCGCGCCCGCCAACTACCTGACGCCGACGAGCATGGCGGGAACGGCCGCGGCGCTCGCGGACCAGTTCCCGAAGACGCTCAAGCTCAAGGTGCTTGAGAAATCGGACTGCGAGGCGCTCGGCATGGGCGCGTACCTCGCCGTCTCCCAGGGGGCTGTGGAGCCGCCAAAGTTCATCCACCTGACGTACACACCGCCCCAGGGCAAGCCGACCAAGAAGGTCGCGCTCGTGGGCAAGGGGCTGTGCTTCGACTCGGGTGGTTACAACATCAAGACGGGCGCGGGCTCGCTGATCGAGAAGATGAAGTTTGATATGGGTGGCGCGGGCGCCGTGCTGGGCGCTGCACGCGTCCTCGCGGAGGCAGAGCCCGCGGGCGTCGAGGTGCACTTCATCGTTGCGGCGTGTGAGAACATGGTGAGCGCCGAAGCCTTCCGTCCGGGCGACATCCTGACGGCCTCCAACAAGAAGACGATCGAGGTGCTTAATACAGACGCTGAGGGGCGGCTCACGCTCGCGGATGCGCTTGTATACGCCGATCGTCTAGGTAACGTTGACACCATCGTCGACATCGCGACGCTCACCGGCGCCTGCATCGTCGCGCTCGGCCCCGACTATGCCGCCATGTACACCGACTCGGACGTGCTCCTCGAGCATCTCACCTCGAGCGCGACGAGCACGGGCGAGCTGCTGTGGCGCATGCCCCTTGCGCCAGAGTATGTGGAGCAGATCAAGTCACCGATCGCCGACCTCGCCAATCTCGGAGGGCCGGGCGGCGGCGGCTCGATCACGGCGGCTCTCTTCCTCAAGGAGTTTGTGGGCAAGGAGAGCCCGAATGCGACGTGGGCGCACCTCGACATCGCAGGCCCCGTGTGGAATGACAAGCGCGGCGGCGCGACGGGCTACGGTGTGCGCACGCTCGTGGGCCTCGTCGAGAGGATGAGCTCCTCGTAATCAGAAGGCGGCAAGCCTTGCGGATAACGGGCGCAGCACACGCGGCACGCGGCGGGGGCATGCGCGACCACACGTCGTCCGTCACACATAACAGAGAGACCCATTATCCAAGACCCGTTTCGGGGACTATGCGGGTGATTGCGCTGAGATTCGGATCCGCAGGATTGTTTCGGTTAATGTCTAGTTGCGAACTACAGATCTGTAGTACAGTGAGTCACAGTCGCATACGATCATGATTGGTTTCGAAAGAAAGCGGACTTGCTTGGAGCCAGGCAGGACCTTTTCAACTGTGAGTTGGTGCCTTCTCGGAACGCTGGCTCGGCTCACAGCCAACTTTCACACAGAACGTAGCACCGGTTGTCGCGTCTGTCGTGTTAACGTTCACACAGAACTGCAACAGAGCAATCACCTTTTGCGAGCGCATCTCTCTCTCTGACCTTGCGAGCGCGCGATGCGCTCATTCTCAGTGTGCCTTGAGCGCATGATTGCGGCTGCCCCTGCGAGCAAACCCGCGCCGCTGCCGGCGGCGGCCGCGGCCGCGCTGCCGCCGCGGCGCCGTTTCGTGTTGAGCGCCCCCGCGGCGCCCGAGGTGCGCGGCGCCCCCACCTTCCCCCTCGACAGCCCCGCGCAGTGGGTGCGCGCCTTCAGCAGCCATGGCAGCGACAGGCACTTCAAGCAACTGCGAGCCTCCTTTGATGCTGCGGCGGTGCCCGTGACGCACGCGGGGCTCATCCGCTACCTGCACGCGTGCTGGGCGGCGGAGCGCGGCGCCGTGCTGCGCCCCGACATGGTATGGCACACGCTCGCCAACGAGGTGGCGTCAGCCGTCCTCGCGGACCCGGCTAGGTACCGCGGCCTGTTCACAAAGGCCGCCACGGGGAAGACGGATATCGTCATCGTCACGCGCGACGACCTGGACGTGGGAGAACTCGTGGCGGCCATGCGCACCAAAATCGGCGATCCCGCCTTCGCGGCGCTCCTGTGCGACACGCGCTTCGCGTCCGAGGCGCCCGGCGCGCACACCGCGACGCTGCTCGCCTTCGCGGAGGCTGGCACGCCGTACTTCAACTACATGACGACAATGTGCGGCATCCCGTCCGTGGACGTCGTGGGGAGCCGCGACGAGTGGGTCGCGCTGCTCGCCGCGGTGCGCGGCTTGCAGCGGTACGTCCCCAGCGGCGGCAAGTGGCTCGGCGCCGCCGTGCGCGCCGTGGACGCCATCCTGCACTGGGTCTTCGCGGAGCCGGACACGGACGGCGGCGGCTACGCGGACGCGGCCGCCTTCTTCGCGGACACTTTCCACTACGGGGCCAACCCCAGGTGCGGGTCGGGCCACGAGCCGCGCCTCGTGCGCGGGTGGGCGCGCGGCCTGTACGCTGCCGGCTGGGAGGACAGCGAAGTGGACCTGGACCGCTTCCCGTCGCACGTGCGGCAGATGCCATACAAAGACCGCGACACCGGGCGCATGTACGTGCAGGCCGGCGGCCTGGCGTACAGCGAAGCGACGGCCGATGGGGCTTTTGAGCCCGGCTACGGCTTCGTTACGTACGAGGTGATGGACAAGGACACGTTCAAGCGACTAGCGAAGGAGTAAGCGCGCCTCACGCGCGCCTCCCCCCCCGCGCGCTCATGCATGCAAGATTCATGATGGGGGAATGCGCGCGCTCGCTGTGGATCGCAGACCCAGTGACGATCTTCGAAAAGATCTTCTCGATCTGGCTCTTCGGTAGGTAGCCAAGCAAACAACGCGTCGGTGATGACGAGATTCGGCGGAGATCGATGCGCAGATTGGGCAGGCAATCTGATGAGCACCGAATCCATGTGAGTGCGCGCACGCTCCGTACGAGTACGCGCTCGAGCCTCATGGCCGTTATTCGTGCCGGGGTGGTTGAAGACGTGCACGAGCGCTACACGAGCGCCCCGATGAGGGCGGCGAGAAGTTGCAGCTTTGTGAGGCGACCAGAGCTCACAGCGCGGCACAAGCTATTCGGTGGCGTTTTCCCCGGACGGGACCAAGCTTGTCTCGGGATCGGACGACGATCAAAGACTGGGGTCGCGTGCCCTCAAATCGCACCTCCTTGGCCAAACCTGACGGGATCCTGAATCGTTCATTTGGGTTTGGGGCGATCGAGTATGTGTGATGAGGTCTGTTATCGAATCGGCGCCACGACCCCCGGCGGCCGATCTCTCTCTGTGATTAACTTGGCGGGCGCGTAGCATCGCATGGCATTGCGCATATGCATGCGCATATGTGAGAGATCAAACGCGAAGATGTGTGCAGCTTCATCGAGTGTGGGCCGGGCGTTGCGGGATGTTTTTAGACGGCTGTAAAAGGTGCTACGGTAATGCGTACTTCACGTGTACGCCTACGAGTACTCGATCGGCCGTCAACAACTGAAAACCGTGACGTATCGCGCCGCCGTGTACCTAAATCTATGAAGGCCGACCGGACGCGCGTCTTCCGCTCGTCTCGAGACGAGTTCAAACTCCGCCCATACTCGACTTACCACGGTGGGGTCTTCGACACCTGACGACAACATGGACGACACGTTCACACCGCACAAAGAGGGAACGACAGAGCACACAGCACACGCCACACCAACGACGTGACGATAACAGCACTACTCATTTCGGAAAGATCACTTGGACTTGTTGCGTGTAGCTGTACCCTTTGACCCCGTGCAATGGATGCCGTCGCTTTGTTTCGGACTCGGCTTTCGGATCTGGCTCCTCTCCAGGCGGGTCTGGCTCATGCGCATGGCCCTTGAGTCAATTTCCTTGCCTTCGCACTGTGAGGGTCGCGGTGTGGGCTTCGGCTTGGAAGCCGAGTTGAGGCCGTGTGCCATGTCCTCCCCCGATGGGCAGGCCGTGGCGTCGAGCGCCTTGTTGACGTCATCATCGCAGTTTGGCGGCGGCTTCGCCGGGTCGAGTCCGTATTTTTGTAAGAGGCCCCACTCCTCCTCCTCCTCCTCGGCGCGAACACCCGCGATGACCGGCAGTGGGAGCTCCGAGCCAAAGGCCTCGGCCTGCTGCGACTTGGGCCGGGCTGGGCTGGGCTGGACGTCCTTCTCCGCTTTAATCTTCTCGATCTCCTTGACCGACGGCTTGCCAACCTTGGCCACTTCTGGGTTCAGAGCCTCTGAAGGTACGGTTGGTACCGCGACCATGTCGTCTTCGGACAGCAACCCGATGCCACCGATTGCGGCCCCGATAAGTGCTCCCCCTACCGCACCCACCACCATCCCCATGGGCCCCCCCATCATCCCCACCGCCTGACCCATCGTTGCGCCCGTCATCATCGCCCCTCCAATGCCGATCGCCGTGGTGGTCGCGGCGGCAGCGGCTCCTCCCACTGCCCCCTGGAATGTCTCCATCGCCGCCTCCGGGGCTGGCTGTTTCTTGAGCTCGGCTGCCTTCTTAATAAATGCCTGTCTTGTAGACTTGAGCTTCGTATCGTTAACGGGCACGTCGAACTGTCTCACGTTGGCGCACTTCGACGGCTTGGTCTTGGCGGCGGCGGGTGTGGGAGGCGGTGCGGCGCCGGCGCTCGAGGGGGCTGCGGCAGCAAGGGGGTGGATCGCCGGCGGTACGACCACCACTCCCTCGTCCCGTGGCCCCAAGATCGAATGACCCTCGCCTTTGAAAGCGGAAGCTTCCGAGCGCGCCGCCACCTGCTTATCATTTGGTGCATGTACGAGCACTTGGTCGCCGCCGTAAAACTCAGCATGGCCCCCGCGCTCACCCCCCGCGTTCGGCGGCGCGCCAGCCTTGGCGCGTGGCAGCAGATCTATCACCCACGAATTGGGAGTGGCGGCCTGCGGCTGATCGAGTGCGACAATGCGTTTGGTACGCATGTCCTCGGGGTTCTCGGGCGCCGGACGATCACTCGCTAGCTGGTGCCCCTTTTCACCACAGCCTGGTATGAGCTCCGTCTTCGCTTTCGCCGCCTCCTCCGCCGCTCGGAGCCATAACTCCGAGTCGGGCTTGACCTCGGCGCACGTGTAGCCCGCCTTGATCTCGAACCCGGCGGTCTTGGCCTCACGTGCCGTATAGCCAGCTCGCTTGACCTCCTCCAAAGTATAGCCCGCGGTCTTGGCCTCGGTACATGTCAGCCCCGCCGCCTTGATCTCGGCGCACGTGTAGCCCTCCTTGATCACGAACCCGGCGGTCTTGGCCTCACGTGCCGTATAGCCAGCTCGCTTGACCTCCTCCAAAGTATAGCCCGCGGTCTTGGCCTCGGTACATGTCAGCCCCGCCGCCTTGATCTCGGCGCACGTGTAGCCCGCCTTGATCTCGAACCCGGCGGTCTTGGCCTCACGTGCAGTATAGCCAGCTCGCTTGACCTCCTCCAAAGTATAGCCCGCGGTCTTGGCCTCGGCGCATGTCCGCCCCGCCGCCTTGATCTCGGCGCACGAGTAGCCCGCCCTGAACCCGGCGGTCTTGGCCTCACGTGCCGTATAGCCAGCTCGCTGGACCTGTGAGACGAGCATGTCGCAGATTCCACAGCGCCCACTGAAGTGGACAGAGACTTGCCAGCGATGCCACCAGTCCACAGTGCAAGCCCCGAGAACCGTGCCGATGTCGCCTTCATAGATTGGTTCCCCCTTCCGAGAATATGTCGAGACGCGCGAGGCCACTATATCACCCTCGGCCAAGCCACCGGGAATCGAGTGTGAAGCTGCTTCTTCTTCGCGTCGTCGCTCCTCCTCGCGCTGGCGCTGACGAGTTGAATTGTGATCTTTCTCCCGTGCTGCCATCGCACGATCTGCTGCAGCCACGCGCTCGGCGGCTTCGGCGTCCTTGCGAGCCTCGAGAGCACGATCAGCCGAAACGATCCGCTTGGCAGCTTCTTGATCCTGATGGGTGCGCGATTGCTTGGTGCGTAATTGTTCCGCAATTCTTGGGTTATCGCTGTAGACACCCCAATTCTCGGCGTCGCTTTCAGCCCTCATGCGTTCGATTTCGCAACAGCCGTACCACTCTTGCCCTCCGCTACCACTCTTGGGCAAGAGTGGTACATAGGATTTGATGAGCTGGGATGCCATCCGCCTGCTCCCGTTCGTTTCTGTCCGTGGTAGGCTGCTGCTGATCGACCTCTTCTCCAGGACCTTTGCCGCTTCTTTCTCGAGGAGACCCATCACCGCCTTCAACGTTTTGATGTCATCGTCAGTCGCGGTGCCAGCCGTCAGCTTCGACACAAGCTGCGCGTTTATGGCGAGGAGCGTCTCACGATCCGCCATGCGTGCACAAAATGATGGCGAGCGCACCAACACACTGCGCTCGAGGAGACCCATCAACGCCTCCAACGTTTTCATCTCATCGTCAGTCGCGGTGCCAGCCGTCAGCTTCGACATGAGCTGCTCTTTTTGGGCGAGAAGCGTCTCCATGGCCATGGGTGCACAAATGACGAGCGCACCCTCACCTATAGCGAGCGAGCTCGCTCTCTTTCGGGGTTTGCGAGCGCGCCCCACACAAAATCTCAAACAAATTTACTGCAACAAAATATGTACCTTTTCTGCTGTGAGACACAGTCCCATAATCATGAATGTTTCTAATGAAAGCAGTCTTTCTGAAATGGCGAGCACCCTGCCACTCCAACATTGCGAGCGCGCAGTGCGCCATCGAGCTCGGAAGAACAATGGCGCTCGTGGACGAGGCACTCGCGGATCTGATCAAGCGCAACGAAGCGCTCATGAGCAAGCTCAACGACGGCACGGCCTCACGCGACGACCACCGCGCGCTCGACGCTACGATGACTGAGATCGAGAGGCGCAACACTGAAAGCTCGGCTCTTGCAACGATGACTCGCGCCGAGCTCATGCGGCGCAACGAGGCCCTCATGGCCAAGGTGAAGGCGGGCACGGCCACGCGTGCCGATACCGAACAGCTCAACAACACGATGGCCGCGATCGCTGCAGAGGATCAAGAGCGCACCGCCATCAAGCTCGAGGCGAGCACCATGGACACGAAGAGCCTCATGGAACGCAACGCCGAGCTGATGCGCAAGTTGAGCGCCGGCACCGCGACGCGCGCTGAGACGACCAAGCTCGAGGCGAACACGGCTGCCATTGAGAAGGCCAAGGCTGATGCCGACGCGATGCGCACCACCATGTCGAGGACCGAGCTCATCCGGCGCAACGAGGCCCTCATGGCCAAGGTGAAGGCGGGCACGGCCACGCGTGCCGATACCGAACAGCTCAACAACACGATGGCCGCGATCGCTGCAGAGGATCAAGAGCGCACCGCCATCAAGCTCGAGGCGAGCACCATGGACACGAAGAGCCTCATGGAACGCAACGCCGAGCTGATGCGCAAGTTGAGCGCCGGCACCGCGACGCGCGCTGAGACGACCAAGCTCGAGGCGACCATGGCTGCCATTGAGAAGGCCAAGGCTGATGCCGACGCGATGCGCACCATCGAGGCGAGGGACGAGCTCATCCGGCGCAACGAGGCCCTCATGGCCAAGGTGAAGGCGGGCACGGCCACGCGTGCCGACAAGGAGAAGGCTGACCTCAGCACGCTCGAGATCAAGCGTCGCAAGTCCACCGAGGAATCCATCGCCAAAGAGACGGAGGTGGACGAGCTGCTGCGGCGCAATGCGGCTCTCATGAAGACCATGAAAGAGGGCACAGCGACGAGAGCCGACCGCGAGGAGCTCGAGGCCGTGATGAGGCGCAAAGAGGAGCTCGACAAGGAGCTTGGGGAGACCAAGGCGCGGGAGACGAAGGCCAAGCTCGATGCCGCGCGGGGAGAGCTCCGCCTGACCGAGCGCAAGACTGCCGTGCGCGACGTGATGCGGATGATCAAGGAGTCGGAACGGACCGATCTGTGCTTCATGATTGACGCGACGGGCTCCATGGGAAAACACATCGAGGCCGTCAAGACGCAGATCGTCAAGATCGCAACGGATGTGCAGAAGACCAACCCGCACCTCCAGCTGCGCGTCGCGATCACAGGCTACCGCGACCGCGTCGATTGCCCGAAGGATACAAACTCGCCCTTCGATTTCACGGACAGCCTCGAGACCTTTGTCTCGAACGTCTCGTCGATCCGCGCTGACGGTGGCGGCGACGGCTGCGAGGATGTCTCCTCGGGCATCTCCGACGTGCTCCGCTTCTCATGGAGCTCGCCCACGCGCGTCCTCTTCTTCATTGCCGACGCGCCGTCGCACGGCGCGCGGTACCACGATGGCTGCAATGACAATCACACGAGCGGCGATCACGGCATCCCCGAGAAGCTCAAGAAGCTCGTCGCAATGAACATTGACATCGTGTTCTGCTCGATCAACGACTCAATAACTGCAAAAATGATCCGCGTGATGAACAGCGACCTGGGCGGCTCGCCCATCAAGACGGTGCCGCTTGGCGACCCAAGCGCGCTGACGAAGCACGCGACAGCGACGCTGCGCAAGTCGATGCATAAGACGTTCACCGCTAGCCGTGGGCGGACGACGAAGTGTGCAGACGCTGAGCTGCGCGCGTTTGTGCTCACCCCGGCGCCGCCAGCCTGGGAGCTGCTGCCCGCCCTCGACGCGAAGCTCTACATGAACAAGGAAGTCATCGACATCGCCTCCCTTAAGTCCAGCGGCCCGCTCGAGACCATGCTCGTCGGCTTCGGCACGGCAGTTAGGGGCCTCTTCTCATCGTCCAGTGGCCTGAGCGCGAGCAAGGCGTCGGGCGAGGCGTCGTGTGAGCGGTGCCAGATCAAGGTGGCGCCCGAGCCCTTCAACACGGGCAACCTGCGCCTCGCGCGCTTCGGCCAGATCATGACGAGCGGCGGTTCGGGCGGCTCGTCTGCCACGTGGCAGCCTTGTGTGTTCAAGGACTTCAAGTCTAAGGACGCCAAGGACCACCTGCTTGAGCGCTACCTTGAAGAGATGGAGGTCAACTCGGTCGCCTCGGCGCTCGCGGCCGAGTTCAACAGGACGCAGCGGCCACCCGCCAACCGGCAAATCCGCTACGTGCTCTCATCGGTTGCCACCGTCGAGACGGCCAAGGGCTCGCGGACGTACTTCGCCGAGCCGTTCCTCGAGGGGAGCTTCACGCGCTTCTCGTACAACACGGGCCCCTGGGAAGAGGACAGGCTCGACCCATGGCTGCTCCGCTTCGCGCTCTGGACGTACGAGGTGACCGGCGGCTTCTTGATGGTCGCCGATCTGCAGGGTATCCAGAGCGACCAGGGCTTCGTGCTCACCGATCCGGTCATCCTCTCCACGGACCTGAGGCGCTTCGGCAACACCAACCTGGGCGGCGAGATGATGGAGCGCTGCAAGGCATCCGCCGAGGCACATCTCTTCACGATGACGGGCGGCAAGTTCTCTATGGCGAGGTCCAGCCCGCGCAGCGGCGACTTCCTGAGCTTACTCGAGGCGGCGGAGAAGCGCGACGAGGCAGTCACGGCAATACTCTCGTCGAAGGAGCCGCTCAGATCGAGGGGAAGCCCAGTGTCTTCGTCACCTCCATCGCCCAAGTCGGTGACGCACGCGCTCTCGTTCATGCCGCCTCCGCCTCCAAGGAAGAAGTGAGTGTGGTCAGGCGTGGGCAGCAGCAGCGAGCGATGAGGGGATTGGGTGTGCAGACGTGTGGCATCCATGGGGGTGTTCATTGGGGTTGTTCATGGGGGGTGTTCATGGGGGCGTGTGCCCCGTGTTCAGTGTGCGGTGTGCCGTGTGCGAATGCGTGCGTTCCGGGCGACGAGACGTGACCGCGACTTCCTGAGCTTACTCAAGGCGGCGGAGAAGCGCGACGAGGCAGTTTCCAGTTACGGCAATTGGTAGGTAGCTAGGTCAGTTACAAATCTCTCTGTATCTCGTCTATTATTCTGTAGTGTGGAGACTAGAGTCTCGAGATCAAGCGAAGGCAGACTCACAAAAAAAGAATAATTCTATCAGAGAGAAGGAATTGAGAGACGAGGCCGCGAGGGGCTCGACGGCCGGGATTGGGGGCACTGGAGTGGGCGTGGAGGTTACGTGGAGGTGCGTTCGGTGTGCCTGCCAAGCGGCAGGGCGCAAGGATTCGATGGCAGACAACGAGATTTTCTCACAACCTTGCACATGGAGGCGGCCTCGCAGCAATGCCACTTGCGACGCGCCGAGTATCTGAGCTCAATCGTGCTCCACCTCCACTCGTCCCACTGCCTGCCAGGCCTCGAAAGATTGCAATCGAGCGTCCGAACATGCTTTGCTGCTCGGGCATGGGCACCTCTTCCGCCACGTCCGCCTCTTCGACCTCGCCCTCGTCCTCGCGCCCCTCGTCTCGCACGGGCTGCGCCTTGTCTTCTTCCGCGCACGCAAAGCACGCAGGCGCCAACGGGTCCACCGCTGCCTGCTGGACCGAGCCGCGTGCTGGGGGCAGGCGCGCCGCCGCCGCCGCGTTGAGCACGTGCTTCGTCAGCGCGATCGCCGCGCGCTTATCCACGCCCACGTTGTACTCTGCGCACTTGCTGCTATGCACGCAGCAGTAGCAGCCGTCCTTGCAGTCGCACTCAGTCATCAGCAGCAAGGCATCACGGAGCAGAGGCAGCAGCACGGTGGCAGCGCGCTCGGCGATCCCAAGCCCACCCTCGCGCTTGTCGAAGAGCAGCAGCCGCTTGGGCCATAGCTGACGGTGGCGCAATGCATCGCATTCACAGCCCACGTCACCCGGGTCGCACGAGAGGCGCAGAGGCAGCATGGAGAGAAGTGCGTGCGCCATCGCGTGCAGACCGGCGTCCATGGGCAATCCAAGCTTCGCGAGCTCCGCGGTGGAATCCTCGGGGAGATCCACCCAGCACGCACGCGTGTCGTACGCGTAGGTGGGCATTCGCAACGGCACCTCCTCGAAGATCTCGCCAGTCTTCTGCCAGCGCTTAACGAAGCCACCCACCTCAAGCGTGACGCGCACGCGCCCGCAGCAGAGCTGCCCGCTGCTGCGCTCGCCGCCAGCGCGGCTGCCGACCTCGCCACCATCACCACCGCCGTCGCCGCTGCCGCAACTGCCGCCGCTGCTGCAACCACCGCCGCTGCTACCGGTCCCCGCGCGAGGAATCTCGCTGAACGGCCACACTTGATTGCGCTGCATCACGTGCACCTTGAGCTTGTCGAGGCAACCCGTGTAGTAGCGCGCATTCGTCGCGCGCACGCGGATGATGCCCCTGGGCGCTTCCCAGCTGACCACCTCAAACTTGCGCCCTTGGTTGAGGTAGATGGCCCCTTCGTGTAGCTCGTACCAGCAGCGTAGGCGCTCCACCTCATCAATCACCTCGTCGTACTCGGTGTCATCACCACCGGCATCGCCTCCAGCGCCGCCGCCGCCGCCCATGCCAGCGCGGAAGGCCTCTCCAATGGTTGGCTGGTCGCGCCGGCGCACGCAGCGATGGAGCACCTGGATACGTGTCTGGTCAATTGAGCGTATGTTGCAAAGCTCGGCAGGACGCTCGATCAGCACGTCGCAACGCCAGCTCGCCGAAGCTCCCATCACCGCCACCCTTGCGGCCGCCGCGTCCGCGTCCGCGCCTATGCTGGCCGAGACCACTGCGCCGGGCAGGGGCAGGGCGATCAGCTTGCCCTCAGCTTGCAGCCGTTGCACTGCCTGATGGTAGTCGACAGCACCGTCGTCGGAGAAGCCGCCAAAGAGTGCGGCGTCCTCCGCGGTGAGCGGCTGTTCCTTGGCTGCGCAGAGCAAGTGCTGCTCAAGCACCATCGGGTTGGCGATGTCGACCACTGCTGGTTCGACACCCATAGCGAGCGTGCGCTCCGGGTGGCGCATGACCCATTGGTCAATGGCTGACGGGTACGCGACGAGCACGCAGAGCGCATCGGAGTCGGCAGTGCGTCCGCACCGGCCGGCCCGCTGCCAGAGCGACGCGAGCGAGCCTGGGAATCCCAGCATGATGACGCCGTCCAAGTTGGCGATGTCGACGCCCAGCTCGAGCGAAGAGGTCGCTGTGACCCCACGCAGAGTGCCATCGTACAGCTGCGCCTCGACGCGCCGCCGATCCGCGGGCGTCAGGCCACCGCGATACGCACCCAGAAGGCTGGGCGCATGTGAGCTCTGGACGCCCAGCTCGGCGCGAAGGTGCTGGCGCGCGTAGTCGAGCACGAGCTCACAGATCTTGCGCACCGAGCAGAAGCAAATCGTCTTGAGCTCCGCGCGCACCATCTCGGCGAGCAGCACGGCCGCCTCGATGTTCGACGAGGCGCGCCGCCCCTCGTCGTCGCGCCGCATGCGCTCGGCACGTCGCCGCGCTTCCTCCGCTGCACTGAAGCCGGATGCACTGAAGCCCGAGGCCGGCTCGTCGCGCGCTTCGTCGGGTGCGGCGGGCCCGCGCCGACGCTTTGGCGGAGGCTGCTCTGCCGTGCTCGCCGTTGCGCGAGGCGGCTGCTCGCTCGGCGGGCCCTCCCAATGGTGTGACCACACGGCCTGCTGCGGCTCGGTCAGCGGCACGCCCTTCCCCGGGGGCAACGGCGTGGGCTGGGCTGCGAGCGGTGGGTTCCAGAACAGCAGCCGTCGTCGGCCATGCGGTGAACCATCCCCTGTTATGACCGTCGTCGCGTCGCGCGACACGCCCGTGAGCATCTGGAAGAGCTCGGCCGGATTCCCCACAGTGGCCGAGCAGCACACAAAGGAGGGGTTGCTGCCGTACAGCCGCGCGAGCCGGCGCAATCGGCGCAGGATGAGCGCCACGTGTGCGCCGAAGACGCCGCCGTACATATGCGCCTCGTCGACCACCACATACGATAGGTGGCTCAAAAACGGCGCCCATTCCTTGTGGTGCGGCAGGATGGAGCAGTGGAGCATGTCTGGATTCGAGAGGAAGATGCGCGTGCTCTGGCGCAGCTCGGCACGCTCCGCTTGCGGCGTGTCGCCGTCGTACGTCGCGACGGGCAGCCCAAATAGAGGCGTGGCGCATGCATTCGTGAGCGAGCGAAGCGCGCGCTTCTGGTCCTGCGCAAGTGCCTTCGTTGGGAACAGAAAGAGTGCACGGCTATTGCCATCCGTGGCCATCGCATGGAGCGTCGGGATGAGGTAGCCGAGGGACTTGCCCGAGGCGGTCGGCGTGCACAACATCACGTGCCCACCCCCCATGAGCGCCTCCACCGCACACGCCTGGTGCGAGTACAGCCGAGTGCGGCCGGTCGCCTCAAGGAGTGCCCTCACCGCCGGCGCAAGTTCCACACGCGGCATAGCATACTCTGCCGGGCGCGCCGGCTGCTCGTGGTAGTGAATGATCTGATCGGTGAGGAAAGGCGAGTGCCTCAGCCGCCGCAGGAAGCGCTCGCACGCACTTGGGCGCTCCCCGCCGCCGGCGGCGATCGGTGTCGGCCGCGGCTCGCTGCTGACCCCGCCCCCGCTGCAACCGCCGCTTTGGCCGCCGCCGTTAAAATGAACGTGCTCCTGGGTGCGCGCTGCCCTTGAGCCATCCACAGAGTGCGCCGTGCATGCAGCCTCCTCTGCCGACGCTGGCCGCACCTCATCTTCCCAGTCGCCCTCGACGTCATCGTCGGCCGTAGCCAGCGATGCGGCGACATCACCTTGCGCAGTCTCCACGGCGGTGGCGTCCGTGCCAAGACCGCCTTCGCGGCGAGCATCCGCGTTTGGAGGTGACGGGGCCGCGATCGAAGCGCGTCGCAGAGGCCGCGGCGGCGGCGAGGGAAGGCCGCTCACATCCGTCAGCGAGCGAGCCCGGCTGGGTGAGCTCATCGAAGCCGTTGCGATGCTGGTGCGCTCGCTACGATCTGGAGCGCCCTCTGCGATGGCCTGCCTTTGCTGCGTGATACCTGCAGGTAGCGGCGGCACAGCCACCTGGGGCACCTCGCCCGCCGTGCTTGCGAGCGCCTTGACAAACCTTTTATGGCGTGAGCGAACGGCGCCCGGCGTGGCGATCATGCGGAGCGACTCGCGCACGACCAGCTCAAGCTCCACGTCGCCACTCGTAACGATTGCGAAGCGGAGCGCAAGGCTCGCGTCGAGCCCGCACATTTGACGAAGGTGCGTGCCGGTGAGCTCCAGCCCGCACAGCCCGCGCACGGTTGGTGCTAGTCGGCCGATGGTACAGGACACACCCTTGGGCGCGAGGAAGGCGGCTGCGGTGAGCGTGGAGGCGTACAACGCGGCGAGCTCGGCACGCGATGGTGGCAGGCTTTCAGGCGCCGGCGTTGAAGCGGCACCCTTGCCGCCCTTGCCGCCGAGCATGGGCGCGGAGGCAACTGTGAATGTCTGTGAATTGACGATCAGTTCAGTTCAGTTCAGTTTTTTCGCGGTCCCTCCACGCTCACTCCACCACCGTCTCAAAGGACGGCTCCGCTCCCCTCGGTCAACACAAGTACTGAGTACTCGCTCGCTTGGGCTACTCAATTTCGCTAGTGAGGTCGGTCTCTCCCAGCACACAGTGTGATCTCTGGTGCTCGCTGCCCTATAGGAAAGTTTGCTTTTGGTGACCGGACCATACCTATACACGCACGCACCCTAGGGCCTCACTTGGAGAGCCCGAACGTGATGGGCATGTACTACGGTACGGTACAGTCTGCGGTGGTGTACACTAACTAGACCCCCCTTAGTAAGAACCCACACCTCGAACCCCGCTTTCCCGACGGGGGGTGGGTTGGGAGGTTTCGTTTTTTTTGCTTGTGGCGAGTTTGGGCGTCGTGGCCTAGGGGGGTGGTCCCACTCTCCCCCTTTGGGGAAGGGTGGTGACGTGGGTGATAGTGCTATTGTGGTATACAGCCTTGTAAACTTTTTTGGCAGGAATGTCGGGCGCGATATTAGTTAATCATGCGAGATTTATGCGAGATATTCGCCGAGATACAGTCGAGATACGGGGAATACTTGCGGGATTGCTCGCTGCCCTATACTACCGGGCGGGATTGTGATAGGCAATCAGGTGGGGGGTGGGGGGAGGGGTGGGGGTTGGGGTTTTGTCAACCGTCATCAGAAGTCTGTAAACACCAGCAACAGAAAAGTTTTCTTTTGTCTCACCGGACCGTACCTAACGAGGCGGGCGACCATCGGGTGGCTGGAACTCCCCCTTGGCAGGGGGCGGTTCATTGGCCCCTCCCTACGTGCGTAAACACCAGCAACAAACATGTCGATTCAACTGACCCTTTCTCAACAAACATGTGCCCCCCGAGGTGCAAGGATCCGAGCGCCGAGCACGAGCTCGAGGCATACTCGAGGCAGTCGACTACACCCACTACACGCCCAACAGTGAACCACAGAGATCGGCCGTCGGGTCGTGCCGCCGATTCGAGATTCGATAACAGACCTCACGTACCCCGGCGACTTCCGAATCCGAACTTGGCCTTCTCCGCAGGCTTGAGGATGCGGAAAGAGCACATGAGGTCCTCGTCGACGCTCATCACGGCGCCGGCGTTGTCGAACTCGCCGCAGTAGTTGGGCGCCGAGATGAGCGTCACCAGCTGCCGGTCGGCAAAGAACTCGAAGCCGTCCTCGACGACCTGGTGCGCGCGCACGACAAGGTCGTAGTCGTGCTTCTGCAGGAACTTGGTGACAACGTCCGCGCCAAACGTGTACGAGACGCCACGGTCGTTCTCCGCCCAGCCCGAAATATCTGCCTCTGGGTCGGACCAGAGCAGATCGCACAGCATGCCAGAGTCGGGTACGTCCACGGGACGCGAGATGCGCTTGATTTGCTCAGGCGAGTTGAGGTCGGGCGAGAGGCCCGCGTGCACGCAAAAGATCTTCTCGTCGATGACGGCGGCGAAGGGCATCACGTTGAAGGCCTCCTGGAACTTCTTCCACATCTTGATACTGTATCGCCGCTTGCACTCGTCGTAGAAGCCGTAGATGCGGTTCGTCGCAGCGCACTCGTGGTTGCCGCGCAGCAGGAAAAAGTTCTCGGGGTACCTAATCTTGTACGCGAGCAGCAGCGCGATGGCCTCGAGGCCGTTCTTCCCGCGGTCGACATAGTTGCTGCCAAACGCCCCGGGGCACGCGGTGAGCCATTGGGACTCAGTGGCAAGGCTCGCAAAAGGGAGCGCGCTGATGGTGGGTCCGTATGCATGTGGGGGCGAGGGGTAGACGGGGAGCATGTGTACGTGCTCGCGTGACGCGTGCGGCCCATGTCGCGGAGACTGGGGCGGAGAGCACGACTAGGCGCTCACCCCAGGAAGAGGTAGTTTGCATCGGGCGGGAAGCCGCAGTGTTCAAACAAGCGCAGCAGGTCTCTGAACTGCCCGTTGACATCTCCAACGATCGAGAGCGGCGCTTCGAGCTCGAGGAGCGCTGGCTGATTGCTCATGATCTGTGTGGACTGCTCAATCAGGTATGTAACTTCGTCGGCCGAAAGGTTGACGGTCGAGCCAGGCTTCTCTGTGGACATCACGGGGTACGCAGCAACTCGAAGGAATCGTGTGAGAAAGGCTGCCACCTGTCGGTGGGGTGGCCGAATGGTCCGACGTGGCGACGCGGCTCACTATCGGCAGCCGATTTGAGCTTTTCAATTATGGCGTCAACTTTGGCCGCTTCAGCCATGGATGTCGCTGCTCGCGGGCTATAGCTGCTATAGCTGCTGTCATAGCTTCTGCCGGAGCCGCCACCGGAGTAGCTGGCCCAGGTTGTTGCCTTTGTTTTCTTCTCATCTTCCTCCCGTGCTGCCATCGCACGCTCTGCTGCAGCCACGCTCTCGGCCTTCTTGATGGTGGCGGCCTTGGCTGCCTGCGGAGCAGCGGCCGCCCCCTTGCCCTCGGCCTTGGCCGCAGCGGCCGACGCAGCCGCCTCCGAGACCAGCGCCGCACGCGCCACCGCCTCCGCACGCGCCGCATCGACGTCGCCAGCCTTCATCATGCTCACCAGGGCGCCCGCGAGGGCCTTGCGCACAACGGCGGCGGCGGCGTCCTTGCGAGCCTCGAGAGCAGGATCTGCCGAAGTGATCCTGCTGCCGTAGCCGACGTCGCCGCCGCCATAGCCTCTGCTGTAGCTGAAGCCGCCGTGGCTGGTCTTGGTTGCTTTTTCCTTTGCTTTCTTCTCATCTTCCTCCCGTGCTGCCATCGCACGATCTGCTGCAGCCACGCGCTCGGCGGCTTCGGCGTCCTTGCGAGCCTCGAGAGCACGATCAGCCGAAACGATCCGCGTGCCCCTCGGTTGTCTGCTGCCGCTGCCCTTCCTTCCGTTCTTCTTTCGCTTTTGGAGAATTTTGACGCTCGTGGCGGCCGCCGATGCGCCCGCGCCGCATCTCCCGGATGGTGCTGTTTGTGGTACGCTGCTGCTGATAGACCCCTTTGACGCTTCTTTCTCGAGGAGACCCATCACCGCCGTCAACGTTTTGATGTCATCGTCAGTCGCGGTGCCAGCCGTCAGCTTCGACACAAGCTGCGCGTTTATGGCGAGAAGCGTCTCACGATCCGCCATGCACAAATGACGAGCACCCCGCACTTTTTGCGAGCGTGACTTGTTGGGCTTTCTTGTTAACTGTGAAACGAGACACAGAGGAGAACTTGTTTACTTAAAAGTGAGCAAGCAGTGAACGTTCTTTCGCTCTTGCTGAGTTTATAACGACTTACAGGCATGAACACTGCCTGAATATTCACAGCAAATTCCCCGAAGCGCCAGAAAGCCTTGCGGCGGTTAGGAGATCGCGCGAGATCGATGCTTGCTTGCTTTGAGTGATACATGTAACATTCACAGACAAATCCTCGAAGCGCCGAAACTTGACTTGACATCCTCGTGAAGACAGCGCAGTGAGGGGACTTCGTTCGAAAGCATGTCTGAGTCTGCTCGAGCCACAGCCCGTCCGGCCACCGCCGTTGCAGCCTCAGCCACCGCCACGCGCCCAGCGGCCGCGACCACCGCCACCGCCGTGCGCCCAGCTGCTGCGGCCACCGCCACCGCTGCGCGTCCAGCTGCTGCGGCCACAGCCACCGCTGTGCGGCCAGCTGCTGCGGCCACCGCCACTGCTGCGCGTCCAGCTGCTGCGGCCACCGCCACCGCTGTGCGGCCAGCTGCTGCGGCCACCGCCACTGCTGCGCGGCCAGCTGCTGCGGCCACCGCCACTGCTGCGCGCCCAGCAGCTGCGGCCACCGCCACCGCAACAGCCGCACGCCCGGCGACTGCGACCGCTAGCACAGCTACCGCAATAGCTGCACGCCCGGCCACTGCGACCGCTGGCGCAGCTACCGGAACAACCGCACGCCCGGCGACTGCGACCGCAAGCGCTTCGCCCCCGAGGACCACGATAGCCGCGACGACAGCAACAGCGGCGAGGCCGGCGACTGCGACCGCGGCGCGCCCGGCAGTGGTCACCACCTCTTCGGCAACGCCGCGCACGACATCATTCGCCACCTCTGACGAGCAGCCAATCCGCACGACGGCTGCTGCAGCCGCGGCTCGCACCAGCACGTCGCCGACCAGTACGTCGGCGCGTGCGACGGCCTCGCCGCCAAGCAGTGCGGTGCGTACGACGACGACGACTGCGTTCAGCACGACGGCGGCGCGCTCGAGCACTTCGGTCAGCACGACGGCGGCGCGCTCGAGCACGGCAGCCGCAGCGGCGCCTAGGAAGACTGCGCCGGTGAAAAAGCGCGGCCAGTACGAGGTGCAAGACGCGTACGATAATGCAAACACATCGCACCAGGGGCTCGGGGTGCGCGAGCTGCGCGGTGCGCTACGTGAACTGTCCGTCGAGGCCACGGCGAACGAGACGATCAAGATGCTTCAGACGTACAACAAGACGGGCAGCGGCAAGCTCAGCCTCGACGAGTTCACAGCGCTCATCGAAGGTCTGGACGCATTTGAGAATGAGGAGGCGGCTGACACCGCCGCGGGCGCGGCTCCCGCCCCATCAGATGAGCCGCCGAAGCCCGAGGTGCCCCCGGCGCGCGACCCTCATGACCCTCCGCTCAAGCCGCCGCCGATCATCGTGGGCGGTCCGCCTGGCCCCCTCCCGGTTCCCGAGGGGTTCCGTTACGTGACAGCGCTCGGCGTGGGCTATGGCCAGCACCACAAGCCAAGGGGCTCGACACCGCGATCTCGCATCGAGCCTGGCCGAACTCGATCTGCGGAAGGGCTGCTGCGCGGCAGCGTCGTGCCAAGCAGCGGGCGCGAGTACACCGACGGCCCATACTACAAGCCGGTGAACCTGCCCCACTCGAGCCGCCCACCGGCCGGTCGCACCGTCAGCCCGCCGCCGACCGGCCGCACCGAAGACAAACAGCCGCCCATGAGTCAAACAACCAAACAGCTCATCGCTGATGGAATCGTGCCCGCGGCCGGGCGCACCGTCAGCCCGCCACAGGCGGCCAAACCCGCCGCAAGCCCGCCGGAGGCGACCAAGCGCACCGTCAGCCCGCCGCCAGTCACCGGGCGCACGTCGCCGCCGGCGGCCGACCCGGAGCTCACCGCAGGGGTCTTCGGCGGCGTCAACGTCTTCCGACCGAGCGGGGCCCTGGGCAGCGGCGGCGGCGCATTCGGCGCCCCTGCTAAGGAGGTGGAGAGTCTGACGATGCACGAGAACGAGCAAGGTGTGCTCTCCTTGCTGGCGCAGTACGCCGGGGGCAAGACGCTCCACCCGTCGCAGCAGTGGATCGTGCGAGCGATGCGCGCCCTCGAGCTGCGCTACCAGGCCGCCGGGCGCGCCGAGGCCGTACAGCGCTTCAACCTCGAGGTGCATGCGCAGCAGCTCGCGTACGACCTGAACGCGCACCGGAACGCGCTACACCTCGCGCAGTCCGCGCGCAAGCAGGCCGAGGAGGACGCGGTGCGCGCCGCGGAGGCAGTCAAGTTCGAGCAGGAGGCGAATGGCGCGCTGCGCGAGCACATTGACGCGCTGCAACGCGAGCGCGACGCTCTTGCCGCCCAGCTCGAACGATCACGCTCGGAGCTCAGGGAGAACCACCGTGAGCGTGAGGGGATGCAGCGTCGGTGGGAGCAGGCGAACCACGAGGCCAAGTCGTGGGCACAGCGCGCGTACGAGGCGCAGAGCGAGTCGCGCCTCGCGATCGCCGATGCCAACGTGGCTCGCGACGCGGCGCAGGCGATGCAGCGCTCGATGCTCACCGCGCAGGAGTACCGGCTCGCCGAGGAGGCGGGCTACCAAATGCAGACCATCATCCAGCTCGCTCCCTCAAAGCCCATCCTCACCAGCGTGTACGGGCAGCCGCAGCAGGTCGACGCGTTTGTGCCGATGTGACACGTTGTGAGCTCCGCTCGCGGCTGCCTCGGGCTACGCAGACCCAGCAGGGTCCCGAGCCGGCCCGCCGCGCGTGCTTCTCTCTCGAAGTCACGAGTGTCTCGCGCGCTGTGCGTGTGTGTGGGGAGGCGTCGGGGCGGGACAGACCACATGCAAAGTATTAAAGGTGTGTTTCTTCGCTTGACTCTTCTGATCCATGCCTACTAAACCTGAGGAAGAGAAGTCCGTCTTCTGGTCTGCCATCCGATCACATTACAGTGCCCGCTGCATGCGCTTTGCGCTGACTGCGCTCCGTGGCGAGCCCCTTGAGGTGGGCGTACGTCGCAAACTGCACCGCGGCGGACGGCAACACCTTGAGGTTGTACAGCAAGAAGCCGCGATAGAGCCGGCGCACCCCGCCCTCACGGTAGAGGGCCACCACCGCTTGGAGGTACGTCTCTCCGCCTCCGCTGACTGTCTGCAGACGGCGGCGCACCGTGTCGTTAGGGTAGATGATGTTCCCGCCAGCGAGGCTGGCCAGCGCGCCCGAGGTTGCGGGGCCGAAGCGCGCCTCGCCGCGCTCGTTGCGCTGCTCTCGCAGCTGGTTGTACGCGCCGAAGCGCATGCCCTCGTACAGCACACCGCCCCCGAGGGTGGCGGAGGCTCCGCGCCAGAGCGCGAACACGCCGCCCGCGGCTATGGCCTCCCGCGCAACAGCAAGGAGCGGCCCAGCATCCACGCGCCCTGCGTGGCGCGTCCGCAGCACGTCGAGCGGGTAGGTGAGCCCACTCGCGGTGAGCCCGGCAATGCCTCCCGCTATCGTGTCTGAGTTGAGGATGACGCGCAAGCTGTCCTGCACCGAAAAGAGGATGCCCTTTTGCAACGTGGCGCGCACGACGGCGATCTCGTTCCCACGCCACAGGCCCAACGGGCCCTCTTTCTGGAGCACGTCGCGCAGGCCGGAGCCTGCGCCGAGTGATTGTGCGTTGGCCATCTGCATGAGCAGGCGGATGCGCTCAACGGGAGCGACTACCGTCTTGGACGCGGCACCGGCGATGGCACCCATGCTCGCCGAAAGCACAAAGCCGGTCGGCGTGTCGCCTTTCGAGACGGCCGGCATGGATGGCGAAGAAATCGCCAGGAACGGAGACGATACGTGTCCGGGACCGCACCTTCGCCGTCGTGTGAATGGGCTGTGAACAGGGTCTTTTTTTTGGGGACCACGCGCGCTGCGTCCTCGAGAGCGCACACATCTCTGTCAGCGGGTTTTGAGATTAGGCCATTTCACGCCGCTGTCCTTTAAATCCCCTTTCGATCGATTCGAGCTCAGTGCCCACCGCCGCGATCGAAAGATCGTCGAAGAAGCCGAAGGCGTTGCTCGTTCCGGGCGACGAGTCGGTGGTCGCGAACAGGTTCGACGCGTACACGCTGCCTGAGAGCATCGTGTTCTGCGTGGCGACGACCGCGCCATTCACGAGCAGCTTGCCCTCGCCGTTCGAGACGTCACAGCGGTAGGTGAACTCGTTCCACGCATTCAGTCTGACGGTCGCACCCGTCGCCGTGCGGTTCGCAGGCGCATAGCCGTTATTCATCAGGCTGATCGCGCCGGTTTGCGCGCTCACGAGGAAGCCGCCAGCCGTCTCGTACGAGCTCTTCGAGATCATGATGCCGAACGAGCACGTCACGGGCTGCCCACTCGGAATGAAGAGCTTCACCTTCGTCTCGAGCACTGAGTTGCTGCCAGCACTCGCCGCAGCCCACTTGCCGCTGTTCAGGAGATCAAGCCACGCCTTTGTGCGTCCGTCGAGGAATCGCTCCGTGCAGAGACGAACCATCTTGCCCTTGCCACCGACGGGGTCCACTCCAGGTTGTACGCCGGGACCGATCACCGAGCCGGGCACGAACGGACTGTTTGTTGAGCCGCTCACGGCCCACGTGCCGGTCGGGCCAAACCACGCCGCCTGGCCGCTCAGCGTGCCAGTGTCGTAATCGTCGAAGCCAGTGACGTAAATGTCAGTTGCGAAGGCGCTGGCCGACCATGCGAGAAAACCCGCCAGAGAAGCAAGCGAAGATCGATTCCTCATTGCGAATCGCGTCGGGCGGTTTCGTCAAGTTTCACAATTGTTCCACTTTTGCTCCCTCGTGTCATCTCTCTCTCACCCACGTCGCGCCACAAATAGGCGGCCCCCACACGCCATGTTATTACGCCATGCATGGCGCCATGCTCGACAAATCTCCCCGCCTACACCAGGCGGCGGCAACAGCAGCGATCTCAACACAACCAACGTATGGTCACGATATCATCGTCTGAGGTACAGGGCAGCGCCGCTGCAGCAAGGGGGGTAGGAGGATTCATCATACAGCAGTATGCACATGCCGTGCTCAGTCGTCGTCACCGACGGCGTCGCGCGCCGCGTATGCCTCGACGCGGTCGTCGGGCTCCATGCCCTGATAATCCTCAAAGGAGATGCCGCACTCGCTGCCCACGTCCACCCGCTCCACGAGATCTTTAAACGAGCGCAGCGACTGCAACTTGCCCTCGTATTCGATGATGTTGCCGCGCAGGATGCGGATGTTGCACCCGACGCGCACGAAGCCCGAGACCACCTTGCAGCCCGCCACCTTGCCCACTGCGCCGATCTTGAACGTCTGGAGCACGTCGAGGGTGCCCACGAGAGCGCCAAGCTGCTTCGAGGGCGGCGGCCTGATGAGGGCGGCCATCATGGCCTTCACCTCGTCGAGGCAGTCGTACACAATCTGGAACTCCTTGATGGCCACCCCCACCTTGGCCGCCTCCTCCTTCTGCAGCGCACTTGCGGGCGAGTTGAAGCCCAGGATGGTCGCCGACGAAACCGACGCGAGCATGATGTCCTCGTTGGTGATGGCGCCCGCGCCCGAGCGCAGCACGCGCGTCTTCACCTGCAGCTTGTCGTCGGCTGCGCTGAGCTCGGCCACCGCCCGCGAGAGCGCCTCGGCCGACCCCTGTACGTCGCACTTGACCACAAAGTCGAGCACCTTCGTGGGCAACTCGCCCTCCACCCGCCCGCTCAGGAACGCCGCGCGGTCGGCCGAGCTTCGCATCGCGAACAGCGCGGACGAGCGCCGGTCGCGGAGCAATCGCTGCCGCGTCTCGGCGAGCTCGCGCGCCGCTCCCTCCTCGGGCGTCGCCGTGAGCTGGTCGCCTGCCTCGGGCAAGCCCGATAGACCGACAAGCTCGACCACCGCCGAGGGCGGTGCCTCCTCAAGGCGCTCACCAAACTCGTTGACGAGCGAGCGCACGCGACCCCACTGCGCGCCGGCCACCACGATGTCGCCCACCCGCAGGGTGCCCTTTTGGACGAGCACGGTGGCGACGGGGCCTTGGCCGGTCACTTGACGCGCCTCAATGACTGCACCGGCCGCGAGCCGGTCCGGGTTGGCCTTGATGTCGAGCACATCGGCCTGCAGCGCAATCATCTCCATGAGCGTGTCGAGGCCGTCGCCCGTCTTCGCCGAGACGGGGGCGTGCAGCACGTCGCCACCAAACTCCTCGAGGACCACCTCGTGCTCGAGGAGCTGGAGCTTCACCTTGGGCATGTCCGCCTCGGGCTTGTCGCTCTTGGTGAAGGCGACAATGACGGGCACGTTGGCCGCCTTGGCCGCGCGTATCGACGAGATCGTTTGCTCCATGACGCCCTCGTCCGACGCGACCACGAGGATGACGATGTCGGTCACGTTCGCGCCGCGAGATCGCATCTCCGAGAAGGCCGCGTGCCCCGGCGTGTCGAGGAAGGTCACGGCGCGGCCGGCCTCGTCCTCGGGCCCAACGCCCTCTGGGAAGGGCACCGTGTACGCGCCGATGTTCTGCGTGATGCCGCCCGCCTCACCGGCCGCCACGCTGCTCGCCGAAAAGGCACGCGCCCGGTACGCGTCGAGGAGCGACGTCTTCCCGTGATCGACGTGGCCCATGATCGTCACGACCGGAGGTCGGCGCTGCAGGGTCTTGTCCTCATCCTCGTCCTCGAGGATACCGAGAGCCGACACGTCTGCGCCCTCGGCATCCTCGAGCGCCTCGCCGCGCGTCACCTCGGCGCCGTAGCCCTCGGCGATCTTCTGCGCGGTGTCCGCGTCGATGAACTGCGTGATCGAGGCGAGCACGCCCATCTTCATCAGATCCTTGACCACGGACGCCGCCCCCACGTTCAGCGCGCGCGCCAGATCGCCGACGGTGATAGCCTCGCCCAAAGTCACCTTCGCAGGGCCCGTCTGCACCGGCGCCGCCACGCCCGCGTTGCCCTTGGCGCCCTTTTTGCGCGGGTTGCGCGCCATCGCGACCTTTTCGTCCGAGCTCAGCAGGCCGCCACCGCCACGGCGCTCCTCCTTGCCCTTGACAGCTTTCTTGGGAGCTCGCTCCTCTTCCACACCGCTGCCCTTGCCCTTGCCTTTGTCCTTGTCCTTGTTCACGGCGAGCCGCCGCAGAGCCGTCGGCTTCGCGGACTCTCCGGTGGGAATCGCCGCGTCCGGATCCCTCGCAAGATCTGCTCCACCTGGCGGCGCGCCGAATGACCGGGGACGTGCATCCGGTCCGCCGCGGCCCCGGCCGCGATCCATGTCCGATCCGCCGCGGCCGCTCCCCCGCTGTCCGTACTCGCGCGAGTCGAATGACCGCGGCGGCGGTGGCGGTAACCGAATGCGCTGCAGGTACATTGGACTGGTGAGCACGAGCACTGGGCCGCGGTTTTCGCGATCGGCGTCACGATCTCCTCGGTCGCCACGGTCACCGCGGTCACCGCGATCGCCACGTTCGCCGCGGTCGTCACGGTTGTAGCCACGACCTCTGCCGCGACCTCTATCATCGCGGTTGTCATAGCGCTGCTGCGGTGGGCGGGACGGCTGGACGTCACCCAGGCCATCTGCTGCTGCACTGTCTGCCGCTGCACTGTCTGCCGCTGGTAATGAGACCTCCGTTGCAGTGCAGGTGGCTGTCCTGAGCACGCGCGGATGCACCACGAGGCTCGCGTGCCGCACGGCGGACGGAGGGCGCACGTATGAACCTGTAGCGAGCAAGCTCACTGCCAGCAGCAGCATGGTCAGCGCAGCAAGATCGATGGGGAGACACCGATGTTGGGCACGGTCCAGCTCTCTTCCTACTCTCGGGCTCTATCTCCAAGCTCGAGACCTCGTTCTACCAGATCGCCCATTTTCACACCTGTCCGACGACTTTACCACGAGTACATGTAACGGGGAAAGCAGTATACGCACGTGGTTAATTGCACTCGCGTCCGATTCGACGTTATTTGACTTTTCGAGGCCTCGCGGCCTCGCGGGCGCGGAGGTGTCGGGCCGCGCCCGCGCCCGCCGTGGACGTCGGCGTTCGTGCGATGCGTACGGCGGTGGCGGAGGCCGCAACATCGCGGTCCACCATGGAGACTCCCATGGTGCAGCGATCGAGTAAGAGTATGCCAAGCTCTGCACCGCCTGCCTTGGATTTGCGAGGCACACCACTCTCGCGCCAGGGCTACCTGCCCGACCTTGAGCCACTTATGAAGCCGAGCTCAGAACTTGGGGACCGGCTTCTCATCCCGCGGTCACACACGGCAGATGCGGCGTTGAGGCATTTCCCCGAAAAGGAGCCGCCATTTGACAAGGAACACGCTGATCTTTGGGGCACTGTGTGGAACATGTGCTCCGCCACCCTTGGGGCTGGTGCCCTCTCGTTGCCATACGCCTTCCAGCGCCTTGGCGTGGTGGGTGGAGCATTGGCGATTGCGGTCACGGCCTCCGCAGCGCATTACAGCGTCTCTTTGCTCGTAGGCGCGATCACTGTGTCCGGCGCCAAGTCCTACGAGGAGCTCACAGTGTATTGCTTTGGCAAGACGATGGGCTTTGTGGTGGAGGTCAACATTCTCGTCTTCTGCTTTGGCTCTGTGATCGCATACACTGTGGCGGTGGGCGACCTACTCGAGCCGGTGTTGCTGCTCAAGCCGGTGCAGGACGTTGCGCCCTGGCTCGACCGGCAGGTCGTCATGTGCCTCTTCTGGGCCACTTGCATGCTGCCTCTCTCGCTCGTCGAGCGCCTCTCGGCATTGCAATGTTCATCGCTCCTCGGCGTGCTTTCGCTCTTCTACCTCGTCCTCTCGGTCGTGGCGCACGCGCTCATCTCACGCGTGTACGGGCACACCGACGACCTCGACGCGGCCGCGGCAGCGCTCTACGGGCGCAGCGACGGCGTCTACCTACTCACTCTCTCGTGGGGAAGTCTCGAGGCGTTCTCGATCATCATGTTTGCCTTCACGATGCAGGTCAACGTGCCCTCGTTGTTCGAGGAGCTGCCGCAGCGCACGCCGCGCCGCATGAGCATCGTCTCAGGCCGCTGCATGGCGCTCTGCGCCACGAGCTACATGCTCGTCGGGCTTGCGGGCTACCGAGACGCTCCCAAATCTCCGAACGGCAACCTGCTCGGCAATTACTGCGTGACGTCGTCGGCGCCGACGTCGCGCATGATGCAGGTCGCCTTCGTCGCGATGGCTTTGAGCGTCGTGATGGCGTTCCCGCTCAACATTCATCCGTGCCGTTACACCCTCGACGTGCTCATCTGCGGGCGGTTTAGCGAGGTCGATCGGACGGTGCGCCACGTGGGGTGGACTCTGTTCATCGCCGGCTCGGGACTCCTCATCGCCCTCCACGTACCAGGCATCAACATCGTCTTCCAGCTGATGGGCAGCACTTCGTCCGCCTTTGTGTGCTTCGTGCTGCCTGCGGTCTTCGGGCTGCACCTCGACCTGCCCGAGACGCGTGGCCTCCAAAACGGCCTCGCGTGCCGCGCGCTCTTACTTGGAGGGGCGGCGCTCGGCATCACCGCGACCGCCGTCACCATCATCACGATGCTCAACGGCGATGACGGTCCGAGACAAACATATGAGCCATGCAAGCCTCTCCAGTCCCATCCAACATAAGCCTCAGTAGTATCCATATAGCGCGCCGCGAGGGGAGAGTGTGACTGTGTCCGCGTTTTGGCGGAGATGCGCAGATTTAACCGGGGGACCGGGGGTCGCGGCACCCGCTCAGGAAAGCTCAGTGCTTTGCGATGACACTGACCTGACACTCCCACTGTCACATTTTGAAGAGGGACCCCTTAGAGATCCTATCAGCGCTAGGAAAAACCGCTCCTTGAACCGCTCATGTACCGGACTTACGAGCGGAGCTGCCTGGGTACTGCGAGACTCTGGTGAATTTTTCTCCAAAGTTTTTTCACTTTCGGCCAGGTCAGACTCTTCAACCACCACAAACACATCAAGCAACGTCCTCGTGTAGCTCGAATTGACGCTCCCGTGGGAGTCTCGTGGGCACCTAACATCCCGAAACGGTACTCAAACTTTTCGATCTATGGTGAGGCCGATAGTACTCCCTCTCCCACCGGCCCCGACGCACAGGCCTGCATTTGCATCGGACAGGAGTCACAGGCAATCACTTGCCTCGACGATCAGCTCGCGACGGCTGCAGCGTGCTGCCGGTCGGCGAGAAGGAGATGTGGCATTGGAGCCCGTCTGCGAGGGAGGCATGGCGGCAACATTTGAAAAGGCATCACCCTACAGGGAAGCTGGCTTGGCTTCAACCTCTCCGTTAGCAGAGGCATGGGCCGAGACAATGGGTGCTAATATGTTGGCAGCCGAGAGGGCGGTGGCCGAGATGGCAGCCGCCAACAAATTGGCGGCCGAGAATGAGGTGGCCGAGATGGCAGCCTCTGAGGCTTTGGCTGCCGAGGGGATGGCACTCTTTAGGGCTGGGGCCGAAAGGGCGGCAGTGGACAGGGCAACAAAGTTCGCCTTGGGTACGGCAGCTGCCGAGAATGCAATGGCCAAGAGAGCAGCGGCAGAGAAGGCAGCGGCCGAGAAGGCTGCGGCCGAGGCGGCGGCGGTGGCTGAGGTGGGGGCGGCCGAGGTGGCTGGGGCCGAGGTGGCGGCGGCCGAGGTGGCTGGGGCCGAGGTGGCGGCGGCCGAGGCGGCTTCGGCGGAGGCGGCTTCGGCGGAGGCGGCGGTGGCAGAGGCCGCTGCGGCTGCGGCGGAGGCGGCGGCGGCCGCGGCGGCGGCGGCCGAGGCGGCGGCGGCCGAGGCGGCAGCGGCCGGGGCGGCGGCGGCGGCCGAGGCGGCGGCGGCCGAGGCGGCGGCGGCCGAGGCGGCGGCGGCCGAGGCGACGGCGGCTGCGGCGGCGGCGGCGGCGGCGGCGGCGGCCGAGGCGGCGGCGGCCGAGGCGGCGGCGGCCGAGGTGGCGGCGGCCGAGGCGGCGACGGAGGCGGCGGCGGCCGAGGCGGCGGCGGCCGAGGCGTCGGCGGAGGCGGCGGCGGCCGAGGCGGCGGCGGCCGCCTCAGTCGCAGCGGCTGCGAGTTCGAGCGAAGTGACGAACCTCGCAGCCACAACGGAGCAGTTGGCGCACGAGGACGCGCAGGTGCGTCGAGCCGCGGTACAGGCTCTCGGGCGGTTGGACGCAAGCTCCCTGGTGCGCGTGGCACCCAACCTCGTGGCGATGCTCGACGATGCCGACGAGGCCACAAGAAAGTTGGCAGTGCAGGCGCTCGTGGGGCTTGAACCAGAGGACCTAGCGGCCCTCGCGCCGGATCTGACGCTGCGGCTCGAGCATCCTGCGTGGGGCACGCGGCTGGTAGCCCTTGAGGCGCTTGGTTGGCTCGAGACTGAGGCACTCGCTCCGCACGCGGACGTCGTGCTCGCCAAGGTGAGGGACGACATAGGCCACTGCCGCCGCGCAGCCATCGAGACGATCGGAACGCTCGGTCCTCTCCCGCAGCACCGCGAGGCCGTCGTGGCGTGCCTCTCGGATGGCGAGTGGCACGTGCGGCGGGCGGCGGTAATGTGGCTCGGGAGGGGCGAGCCGCTCGATGAGACCGATCCGGTGACCGAAACTCTCACCGGCTTGGCGGCGGCGGACCCAGACGAGCGAGTCCAGCGGGCGGCGAGGGCCGTCCTTGATGGCGAAGTGCCAGAGTAGTTCATAGTACCCTTTAGTGGACCGTCCTTGATGGCGAAGCCAGAAGTACAATGTAGTTACAATGTAGTTCATGAGTAGCCGCATAGGACCCTTTTGTGGAATCGGACTTCTAAGCCTCGGAACCTCTTTTGTTCAGTTCAGTTCAGTTACTACATAAACAACAGACAACCTAACGGAAGCCTATCGAATGTGCTCTCGAGGCTAGCAGTGGGGGTGAGAGTCGACGGAGGAGGCCTCGGAGATCTGATGAGACACAACGGAAGGAGCACGGGCGGGAAGGAGACCAGGATGAGACACGCCACAGGGTGCTAGCCTGCGTGCCCTCAGAGTACAGATAGAGACTGAACTGAACTGAACTGAACTGAACTGAACTGAACTGAACCTCTTTTGGGCAAGTTTGGGCAAGTTTGGGAGATTCTTCCTCCGCAATCGTACCGGTACTAATCCCGGTACTCTCGCCCCCGCCAGCGGCGTCATGCCGATGCTCACCGAGTCGTCCGCCGAGGAGTACATCACTGCGCATGGAATCCACGCCGCGATCGCCAAGGCGCTGCTGCGCGTTGCACGCGAGCGGCCGTCCAACCCAATCGTCTCCTTGGGCGAGTACATTTTGGCTGACAGGCGCGAGGTGCAGGAGAGGCAGTCAGCAGTCAAGCTGCAGTCCGTCGCTCGCGGAAAAAGCGCAAGGCGCCTCCCGGATGGCACGCGCAACATTTCCGCAGCGGCAACGAGCGCAAGCCCCGAGCAGCCGGCATCGGTGGCCTCGGCGGGCAGCGAGGCGAGCGCGGCGGCAACGACGATTGCTGGCTACATGAAGTGCATGCACTCACGCATCAAGACCGCCGGCCGCGGCGAGCAGAACGCAGAGATGATGCTCGTGTCGCGCGTCGGTGGCGAGCTCGCCATCGAGGACTACGGCGGGTGGGCGGACAGGCACGCGTCGCTCACGCGCATGTTGCGCAAGCTCGACGCAGCGGGCGAGCTGCCTGATTTCCCGCCTACTCTTGTGCAGACGGGCGACCGATGCATCGCGCGGCGCACCGCCGCCGACGGCGTCGAGCTGCACCAGTGGCAGTCTCAGCCCGTCCCCGCCGAGCTGCGCGAGCGGCTGCCGCTGCGCCGCGTGCTCTCGATGTGCTCTACGCCCAAGTATGCTGACGTCCCCATCCCAGACTGGTGCTTCGACTCATGGCCCGAGGCAGGTGTGCCGCAGGGTGAGTTCGACGCCGCGTGCGCCGCGCTCGCCAAGGACGGAGCCGCGCCGCCCACGGACGGGCGAGTCCTCTCGTGGTGTGGCACCGCCCACCATCACCCGTCACGGCTCAAGCTCGTGGCGCTTGCCAAGGCTCACCCGTCACGACTCGCGTGTGTGGACGTTGTGGATAAGGCGGTGGATCCGAAGCTGCACCGGACGCTCGGCGCGCAGGCGCGGACGTGCCAGTACCTGCTCGACATCCAGGGCAAGGGTTACTCGTCACGTCTCAAGCTGCTCTTGCATACGGGGCGGACGGTCTTCATCGTACGGCGCCCGTGGCTCGAATACTATTTTGGAGGGCTCCATCCGATGGTCCACTTCGTACCGGTGGCGGAAGATCTATCCGACCTGCTCGAGCGTCTCGACTGGGCCGATGCGCACCCCGAGGAGGCCAAGGCCATCGGCGCGGCCGGGCAGGCCTTCGCACAGCGCTTCCTCACCGAGGCGGCCGCGCAGCGCTCCTTGGCTCAGGCGCTCACGAGCGGCACGGCTTGGCCGCCCACCGACAATGCCGCGGCCGGCGGCGGTGCCGGCGGCGGTGCCGGCGGTGCGGAGGGCGAGCATGGCGCCAGGCTGCGCCAAGGCGACTGGGCCACCAACCGCACGGCGTACGACGCTGTGCGCATGTACTACCGCTGGACCTTCATGCCCGTCTCAAAAGACCGGCGGCGGCCGCTCGCCCTCCTCGCCTCCCGTGGCGTGGCCCAGTGCGCTGACCGTGACCTGTATACCTTCGGCGTGTACACGGGCGCGTCGCTCAAGTTCTGGTTCGAGCAGCTCGAGGCGCTGCGCATCTCGACCGGACCGCACTGGGGATTTGACTCGTTTGAGGGTCTCCCTGAGGAGACGGACGGCATGGCCCTCGAGTGCAACGCATGGAAGCCAGGCTCTTTCTCGGCGGCGGATCAGTTCGGCGCATACACCTTCGGCGAGGTGCGCCAGCGCATCTTCGAGTATCTAGGGCCCACGTACGCCGCCCAGACCCAGCTCATTAAGGGATTCTTTTCGGATTCACTCACGCCCACGCTAACGGCCGAGAAGAAGATGAAGCCGGCGCTCATCATCGACTGCGATGTCGACCTGTACATCTCGACCGTCCAGTGCATGTCGTGGATGATCGAGCACGGGCTGTGCGTCGCGGGCACCATCGTGTACTATGATGACGTGTCCATCGTCAAGGCGGACACGGGAGGCGAGCTCAAGGCGCACGAGGAGCTCACCGTCAAGTACGAGATCGAATGGCGCAAGCTGCACGACTGCTGCTGGGAGTGCCTGGCCGTCAACAATCCGGATGGCAAGCAGCTGAGCATCTGAGCGCGGCGAGGGCGCACTTTATGTGCGCTGCTGTACAGAATCGGCGCTCTCTGACATCTCCGATTCTCCGCCCGTGCCGTCATCTGTGTTCTGCCGGAGCCGGTCGCGCCGGGCATGATTTATCATATATAAATATTTCAATTAAGAATTATCGCTGTGCGTTGCGGCCGCGTCCATACCTGTTCTGAGGTGTCTACCGTACATGCTAGACCGTACCGACGATCTTTACGACGATCTCTCCCATCGCCCGTCTCCCCTATCTCGCGCTCTCTTCGCTCGGTCTGAGTTTCTGAGTTAGGCGGACGGTACATCATGTCAATGTACCGAAAGTACAAGACAAAGTAAGTCTACAATAAGCTACAATCAGGTGGCCGCGACGTCGAGGGTCGTTATAAAAGGTTACATGACTCAGTTTTGTAGTAACTTGCTCCTCCGTCCTCGCTCAGCGTGGCGTTTTGGCTGTCGGCCTCGTCGTGGAGAAACGGTAAGTGTGAACAGTGGCTGTTAATAGTCATGGGAGTGCCGCTTGACCCCAACGGTTAAGCGGCCGTGAACCACCGCGTGAAGAGACAGACAGCGGAGCCATCAGGAGCCCGGCCAGGGGGGAAGGGGAGATGCGGGGAGATGTCCCCCCGCCGTTTGGGATATTGGGCATACCATGGGGATACATATCGGGAGCTCTGCTGCT
>Ga0210242_100459_pt1 | contig 36320 bp, 33 predicted proteins | sample ChrtobMeP5a_16mM_FD_155445 | JGI IMG/M metagenome (GOLD analysis project Ga0210242, IMG submission 155445) | Chrysochromulina tobin associated microbial communities from unialgal haptophyte culture, Seattle, Washington, United States - P5a_16mM | ecosystem: Host-associated > Algae > Haptophytes >... | reverse complement strand
TGCCCATGAGTGCTTGTCGTCGCGGTTGTGGTTGTTCTGCGCGCGTGAGAGACGAGGGAGGGGGAAGAGTCAGCGCGCCTGCGATCGGCTCGGGGGCGTATGCGCTGGGAGCCCATGAGCCTCCGAAGTCGCGAACCTGGTCCTCGATGTGTCGCGTCTGGAATTTCTGGACGCGCTCGGTCTCGAACACCTAATTAAGCAGTGTCGGATTGCAAGCGACTCAAAGCGCTCGCCTTTATGTTTCGAGTGCTACCGCCGGCTTCCGGAGTTTTCGTTCCTATAGGAATTCCGAAAACGCCTATCATAAGTAATTCCTACCGGTTCTGGTTGAGACAACTGGCTCCTGCCCTTTGTGCCCCCACCGCCTTCACCGCCTTCACTGCCTTCGGCGCCTTCATCGCCATCATCGCCCTCACCGCATACTGCCGCAATCGCCATCGCCATCGCCATCACCATCGCCCTCGCCCTCGCCCTCGCCCTCGCCCTCAGCCCTCCGAGAAGATCTTCTGTTCATCCTTGTGATGCATGATCTTCTCGAACTTTCCAACCTCGTTCTGGCGCTCGGAGATGACCGCCTTCGATCCTTTCTCGATGAAGCTGATGGGAGTAGTGCGGAGCGGCATCCGCCACACGTCGAGGATCAACGAGATTCGATCGAGCGCCATGTCCTGCGTCGAGTGCCAAACGTCCTCGCGGAAAAAGAGAATGTCGCCGGGGTAGAGGCGCGGCCTGCACTCAAATCTCGCCATGTCCCAACTCTCGTCCTCCAGCTCGCAGTTGACCATGTAGCGCGTCTGCGCATTCACCGCCATCAGGTTGGTGAGGGCAGCGCTCGCGTCCTCACGCCGCTCGGTCGTGCGGTTCTTCTCCACCATGACAAACACCTTGTGAAAGCGCCCAATCATATGCGGCCCGTCCTGGTGGTACCCGTGGTAGCCGCTAAACACGGAGGTGTCGTTGAGCGTGAGTCGAAGCCATCCATGCATCTCGGTGACGACCTGCGGACGCCTGCTCTCTTCACTCCCCTGCAGCGGCTCGGCGTCTGGGCTTTCAGCAAAGGTGAAGCTTTTCAGCCAACTGAGGCTGCGCCCCAGCGGCGCGTTGCAGTCGGGGTGTTTGATGACCCGCTTGATTTCCTGTCTCGACAAGCGTGTGACGGCGAGCCACTCGCACCGGAAGCGGCACATGACCTGTGGGGAAGAGCAGGGCGCCGTAGTGAGCACTTGCATGCAGGGGGAGATCGCATCTCGAGCTCGCGGCACATGACCTTGGCCGCGTCCTCATCGCTCCCGACTTTGCTCTCGAGATCGCGGTCGACGAGCCTCTTGCAGTCGGACGCGAGACACTGGTCCCGCTTTCGGTCGGGCTGCGACGCAGAATGGATGAGCAGCGCGCGGAAGAGGCAGGTTGCCGGCTGCGGTCGTCGCCAGGGAGAGATGGTGATAAACTCGCCGCCATGAACGTGCAGCGGCCAGCCGAGGTGGGCCTCCTCGTTGAAGCCGCTCGAGATCCACCCTTGCAGCATGTCGTTGAGCTTGTGGAAAAGCTGTGGGAAATGGTTCTCCCATCCGCCGTCGATCGCTGAAAGGAAGCAAGGCGCCGGCTGGTAGCCTGATGCACCGCACATTGAGCGCGCTGGCTCTTTGATGTTCGCGACGTGTTCTGCCATTCGCTTCAGCTCGTGGCGCGGCACAAAGTTTCGACGGATGGCCCAGCCGCGGTCCTTGATGCGCGAAAAGTCCTCCAAGTCGGCGCAGCGTGTGTCTGGTCGCAGGGCGGCGGCTATTCGTGATCGGCGCGCGCACTGCGTGGCATCAAACTGACGGTAATCAAAGAGAGACAGCTTGGACCACTGCCGATGGTGCTGGAACTCGTCATTCGAGATGACAACCTCACGTCGAAGACAGGCAGAGGCGCAGAATCTGAGCATCGCCGCACGCACTGATGCGTCGCCAGTCATCTTGGTGTCACACATTCCGCGCTGCGCAAGCTCTATGCAGTGCTCGCTCGCTCTCCGGCCGAGTGCCTCCGTGATCGCCACAGGGGAGAAGGGCGTCCGTGCTTGGACGTTCGGGTTCAGCTGCAACTTCTTCCGCTGTCCCTTGCACTTGTATTGACGGCCTTGGCATGCTCCGCACTCATATGCGGTGTCACCGTTGAGCGCACGGCACGGCTCGGTGCAGAAAGGCTCGCAAATCGCTATCGTATCGCCTTCTTGCAAGAAGTTCGAGGACGCGAGCAAGAAGGGTGCGAGGACGAGGACGATGACGCGCCGCCGCCATGCATGCGTGGGCAACACCGCGTCGAGTAAAGTCAAGACCTTTTCTATATGAATATCGTAAGTCAGAAAAGAACTATACACATGAAGAAGCGGACCGTCAGATGAACCTTATCTCTGAAGCTCGCGGGCATCCGTTCCACATGGATAGTGACACGGAGTGTCTCTGAGGAGAAGCTAGTATCATCGCGCCGCGTTCAATCACTCTCGACCACCGGAAGTTCTTCTAACTTCTGGTAGGTCAGGGAACGCAGGCATTCTTGCGCTCTCGCTCGTCGTCGCGACGCCCGTCGGTACCGTGCCGGCGGCGACCGTCGAGACCGAGCGCGAAGTGGACGATGCTACAGTAGTGGTACGCGCAACAGCGCGTTTCTCTCTCCGCTCGTCAGCTTTTTCAGCGTTGTTGGAGTGCAAAATGCAAGGCTGCGTGCCATGGCCTCGTGGATTCCAGGCCCGCCCCCTGTGCTCGCCACAGGGCGACACGTTCCAGAACGCGTGCCTCGCATATGATGCGGGCGATTCTCGTCCCGCTCACGATATCGATGGCGTGCCTCCAGTAGTCACTCATGCCATCGACTTGCTCATGCCATCGATGACGTTAATGGTGCGCGTCTGCACGGCGTCACGCCGCTCGAGCTGCGTGCTGGCGGTTTCGCAGATTTCGATCTTGCTGGTGGCCCAGCGACTGGAGCACTCCTTTCTCTCTTCATTGCAAAAGAAGGGCCAGTTGCTCTTCCGTATCATATCGGTCAGATATTCTCTATTGACGGCAGTCAGACGAGGGCGTCCATGTGCTACTGCGTCACGCCCGAGTCGGCTCAGCCCTATGAGACAGCCTACCTCGCCGCTTCGGGCAAGATGATGCCCGCCGCCACAGCCAGCTTGGCTGAGCTTCGATACGCGCTGCTTACCTCGCTTTCTGTGCTTGGGGCGGCAGAGGCCATCACATCTGGCTGCTCAGTGCGTGCGCAGTTGATCGCCCTCGTGGGCATGACGCTCGCCGTCTCAGCCGGCTTGGCTGAGCTTCGATACGCGCTGCTTCGATACGCGCTGTTTACCTCGCTTTCTGTGCTTGGGGCGGCAGGGGCCGCCACCGGCTGCTCAGTGCGTGCGCAGTTGATCGCCCTCGTGTGGACATGACGTTCGCCGCCTAGCTTTGATACGCGCTGCTTCCCTCGCTTGGGGCGGCAGAGACTGCCACCGGCTGCTCAGTGTGCGTGCAGTTGATCGCCCTCGTGGGCATGACGCTTGTCGCCTCAGCCGGCTTGGCTGAGCTTCAATACGCGCTGCTACCCTCGCTTTCTATGCTTGAGGCGGCAGAGGCCGCCACACTGGCTGCGCAATGCGTGCGCAGTTGATCGCCCTCGTGGGCATGATGCTCGCCACCTCAGCCAGCTTGGCTGAGCTTCAATACGCGCTGCTTCCCTCGCTTTCTGTGCTTGGGGCCGCCACTGGCTGCTCAATGCGTGCGCAGTTGATCGCCCTCGTGGGCATGACGCTCGCCGGCTCAGCCGGCTTAGCTGAGCTTCAATACGCGCTGCTACCCTCGCTTTCTATGCTTGAGGCGGCAGAGGCCGCCACTGGCTGCTCAATGCGTGCGTAGTTGATCGCCCTCGTGGGCATGACGCTCGCCGCCTCAGCCAGCTCAACTGAGCTAGTTCAATACGCGCTGCTTCCCTCGCTTTCTGTGCTTGGGGCCGCCTCTGGCTGCTCAATGCGTGCGTAGTTGATCGCCCTCGTGGGCATGACGCTCGCCGCCTCAGTCGGCTTGGCTTAGCTTCGATACGCGCTGCTACCCTCGCTTTCTATGCTCGGAGCGGCAGAGGCTCTGTTTGGTCGCGCGCCTCACGACGGAGCCGCCGCTCACGCCGAGATGGCTGCTTTCTCAGCAGCCAACAAGGACGCAGCCGGGAAGCCGCGGTGCTTCAATTTCTGGGCTTCAACTTCGGGGCTCCTGCCGCAACCCTTCCTGTCGTTTAGCTCACGCGTGAGCGGGGTGGTCGAGATCAAGCGAGTCTCCTCCCTTCGTTCCTCACGAGCCACAGAAGGGCGAGCTCGGGTTCGCTTCACGCGCGATGAGTGGTTCCCTTCTACTTACAGTCTACCATCCAGGATGCGCAAGCCGCGCTTCTGAGTTGCTGAGTGTTCGATATGTCATCACATACCAGAATGTGTATGCCGCATCTCATTGCGAGCTACATACTGGTTGTGTACCAACGTGTCAGCCGCATCATTGCATGCGGCAGACCGTGACACTTACCCGAAATGGCAGCCTTCTCCGCAGCCAATCGGGACGCAGCAGGGAAGCCTCGATGCTTCAACTTCTGGCGCCGGGGCGCCTGCCGCAATCCTATCTGTCGTTTCGCTCACGCGTGAGCGGAGGATCGAGCGGTGCGCCATAGCGCTACGAGTCTCCTCCCTTCGCTCCACACGAGCCATTTCATGGCGAGCTCTGGTTCGCCTCGTGCGCGAGGAGTCTTCGCCCTCTGATCCAGTCTACCATCGGGATGTGCAAGCCGCACCAAAGATGTGCAGACAATCGATCCCACCATGCAGGATGTGTATGCCGCGCCGTTCAACGTGCGAGCTACATACTGAGGTGTGTGAGATACTTGTCCACCAACCGGATGTTTACGCCGCATCTCTCGACATGCGAGCTACAACCTGGTTGTGTATGTGTCAGCCGCATCGTAGCGGGCGGCATACTGTGACTCGATCGTATGATTGTCGTTCTTATGATTGCGATTCATACATTCTTGATTCTCTATCCTCCCGTCGAGATGCGCTCGTACTTGCGCTCATGATGCCCTTCTTTGGCGTCTGGCCGTCGATGATGTCGATGTGCTCTCGCCGTCCAAATAGGACGTTTATACCGCTCTCGCCATTGGGCAGAGTGATCGTACAAGTTGAGATGCGCTCGTTGTGCGCTCATGGTACTCGATGCCCTTCTTTGGCGTCGGACCGCCGCCGCCGCTGTGCTCTCGCCGTCCAAATAGGACGTTTGTTCCGCCGCTCTCGCCATGGTGCAGGGCGATCGTACAAGTCGAGATGCGCTCGTTGTGCGCTCAAGGTACTCGATGCCCTTCTTTGGCGTCGGACCGCCGCCGCCGCCGTGTGCTCTCGTCGTCCACATAGGACGTTTTACAGCTCTCGCGATCGGGCAGGGCGATCGTACAAGTCGAGACGCGCTCATTACGCGCTCATTGTGCGCTCGTAGTACTCGATGCTCTTCTTCAGCGTCGGACCGCCGCCGTCGCTGTGCTCTCGCCGTCCACATAGGACGTTTGTTCCGCTCTTGCCATCGTGCCGGGCGATCGTACACGTCGAGATGCGCTCGTTGTGCGCTCATGGTACTCGATGCCCTTCTTTGGCGTCGGACCGCCGCTGCCGCTGTGGTCAGCTCTCGCCGTCCACATAGGACGTTCATACCGCTCTTGCCATTGGGCAGGGCGAGATGCGCTCATTGCGCGCTCATGGTACTCGATGCCCTTCTTTGGCGTCGGACCGCCGCCGCTGTGTGCTCTCGCCGTCCACATAGGACGTTTGTACCGCTCTTGCCATCAGCAGGGCGATCGTACAAGTTGAGATGCGCTCATTGTGCGCTCACGGTGCTGCCCTTCTTTGGCGTCGGACCGCAGACGCCGCTGTGCTCTCGCCGTCCACATAGGACGTTCACATACCGCTCTCGCCGTGGTGCATGGCGATCGTACAAGTCGAGATGCGCTCATTGACGTTTTACCACTCTCTCCATCGTGTAGGGCGATCGTTCAAGTCGAGAGCGCTCGTTGTGCGCTCATGGTACTCGATGCCCTTCTTTGGCGTCGGACCGCTGCCGCGCCGCTGTGTGCTTACTGTGTGCTCTCTCCGTCTACATAAGACGTTGATACCGCTCTCGCCATCGTGCAAGGTGAACGTACAAGTCGCGAGATGCGCTCAGGCCACCGCCGCCGCGGTGCTCTCGCCGTCCACATCGGACGTTTATACCGCTCACCCGCCATCGTGCAGGGCAATCAGCCTAGTCGAGATGCGCTGTTGGCGCTCACGGTGCTTGAAGACCTTCTTTAGGAGTTGGACCGTGCTGCCGCTGTGCTCTCGCCGTCCACATAGGACGTTTATACCGCTCTTGCCATCGTGCAACGATCAGTCAAGTCGAGATGCGCTCGTTGTGCGCTCATGGTTCTTGATGCCCTTCTTTGGCGTCAGGCCGCCGCCGCTGCTGTGCTCTCGCCGCCCACATAGGACGTTTGTACCGCGCTCTCGCCATCGTACAAGTCGAGATGCGCTTGATGCGCTCATGGTTCTCGATGCCCTCTTTGGCGTCGGACCGCCGCCGTCGCTGTGCTCTCGTGCTCTCGCCGTCCACATTAGACGTTTGTTCCGCTCTCGCCATCGTGCAAGGCGATCGTACAAGTCGAGACGCGCTCTTATTGCGCTCATGGTTCTCGATGCCCTTCTTTGGCGTCGGAACGCCGCCACTGCTGTGATCTCGCCGTCCACACAGGACGTTTACAATACCGCTCTTGCCATCGTGCAGGGCGCTCAGTCAAGTCGAGACGCGCTGTTTGCGCTCACGGTGCTCGGTGCCCTTCTTTAGGTGTTGGTCGCCGCTGCAGAGCCGTTGTGCTCTCGCCGTCCACATCGGACGTTTACAATACCGCTCTTGCCATTGTGCAGGGCGATCGTTCAAGTCGAGACGCGTTCATGGTGCGCTCATGGTTCTCGATGCCCTCTTTGGCGTCAGGCTGCCGCCGCCGCTGTGCTCTCGCCGTCCACATTGGACGTTTGTACCGCTCTCGCCATCGTGCAAGGCGGGATAGTTCAAGTCGAGATGCGCTCGTTGTTTGCGCTCATGGTTCTCGATGCCCTTCTTATTGGCGTCGGCCGCGCCACTGTGCCGCAGTGCTCTCGCCGTCCATATTGGACGTTTGTACCGCTCTCGCCATCGTGTAAAGCGATCGTACAAGTCGAGATGCGTTCGTTGTGCGCTCATGGTTCTTGATGCCCTCTTTGGCATCAGGCCACCGCCGCCGCTGTGATCTTACCATTGACATAAGACGTTTGTACCGCTCTTGCCATTGTGGCGGGCCATCGTACATGTCGAGACGCGCTTCTTGCGCTCACAGTGCTCGATGCCCTTCTTTGGCGTCAGGCCGCCGCCGCTGCTGTGCTCTCGCCGTCCACATAGGACGTTTACAATACCGCTCTTGCCATCGTGCACACGTGCAGGGCAATCAGTCAAGTCGAGATGCGCTGTTTGCGCTCACGGGCGATCAGTCAAGTCGAGACGCGCTCGTTGTGCGCTTATGGTTCTCGATGCCCTCTTTGGAATCAGACCGCCGCCGTCACTGAGCTCTCGCCGTCCACATCGAACGTTTGTTCCGCTCTTGCCATCGTGCCGGGCGATCGTACAAGTCGAGATGCGCTCATTGTGCGCTCATCGTTCTCGATGCCCCCTTTGGCGTCGGACCGCCGCGCCGTCGCTGTGCTCTCGCCGTCCACATTGGACGTTTGTATACCGCTCTCGCCATCGCGCAAGGCGACCGTCAAGTAGAGATGCGCTCGATATGCTCATGGTTCTCGATGCCCTCTTTTGCGTCGGACCCGCCGTCGCTGAGCTCTCTCGCCGTCCACCTCTAGGACGTTTATACCGCTCTTGTCATCGTACAGAGCGATCAGTCAAGTCGAGACGCGCTCGTTGTGCGCTCATGGTTCTTGATGTCCTCTTTGGAATCAGACCGCCTCTGCCACTGAGCTCTCGCCGTCCACATCGAACGTTTGTATACCGCTCTTGCCATCGTGTGCAGAGCAATAGTTCAAGTCGAGATGCGCTCATTGTGAGCTCATGGTTCTCGATGCCCTCTTTGGCGTCGGACCGCCACGCCATCGCTGTGCTCTCGCCGTCCACATTGGACGTTTGTATACCGCTCTCGCCATCGCGCAAGGCGACCGTCAAGTCGAGATGCGCTCAATGTGCTCACGGTTCTCGATGCCCTCTTTTGCGTCGGACCCGCCGTCGCTGAGCTCTCGCCGTCCACCTCTAGGACGTTTATACCGCTCTTGTCATCGTACAGAGCGATTGTTCAAGTTGAAATGCGCTCATCGTGCGCTCATGGTTCTCGATGCCCATTTTGGCGTCGGACCGCCGCCGCCGCGGTGCACTCGCCCGTCCACATCGGACGTTTTTACCGCTCTTGCCATCGTGCAGGGCGATTGTTCAAGTCGAGATGCGCTCTTATTGCGTTCACGATGCCCTTCTTTGGCGTCAGGACGCCGCCGCTGCTGTGCTCTCGCCGTCCACATCGGACGTTTGTATCGCTCTCGCCATTATGCAAGGCGATCGTTCAAGTCGAGATGCGCTCGAAGCGCTTATGGTTCTTGATGCCCTCTTTGGCGTCAGACCGCCGCCGTCGCTGTGCTCTCGCCGTCCACATAGGACGTTCATACCGCTCTCGCCATCGTGCAAGGCGGGATCGTTCAAGACGAGATGCGCTCGTTGTGTGCTCATGGTTCTCGATGCCCTCTCTGGCGTCGGACCCAGCCGTCGCTGTGCTCTCGACGTCGACAATATGTTTATACCGCTTGCCATCGTGCAGGGCGATTATTCAAGTCGAGACGCGCTCTTATTGCGTTCACGGTGCTCGATGCCCTTCTTTGGCGTCAGGCCGCCGCCGCTGCTGTGCTCTCGCCGTCCACATCGGACGTTTGTACCGCGCTCTCGCCATCATGCAAGGCGATGGTTCAAGTCGAGACGCGCTCGATGCGCTCTCATGGTTCTCGATGCCCTCTTTGGCGTCGGACCGCCGCCGCCGCTGTGCTCTTGCCGTCCCCATAGGACGTTTGTACCGCTTTTGCCATTGAGCAAGGCGTAAAAGGCGATCGTACAAGTCGAGACGCGCTCGATGCGCTCATGGTACTCGATGCCCTTCTTTAGCGTCAGACCGCCACCGCTGCTGTGCTCTCGCCGTCCACATAGGACGTTTATACCGCTCTCGCCGTCGTGCAGGGCGATTGTTCGAGTCGACACGCGCTCGTTGTGCGCTCACGGACTCAATGCCCTGTCCAACATCGAACGGGACGAGGCACTTACGGAGCGGGGAGCGCACTCACTTTCGCTTCGGTGTGGCGCTACAGCGATGGCCTTCTGCCAAGCTAGCGCCGAGGTCATCAAAGACGTCGGTCGTTGGTACAGCGACGCGTATCTTCGCTACATCCGCGAGTGTTGTGGCGACTACATGTCTTACATGACGCGCATCTGCAGCGCCGACGTCGACGACATGGAAGCCGATCATCTTGATCTCGACGCCCATGACCTCGATGACTCAGACTATGTGTAATTCTACCTTATTGGGGGGTTCAGGCGCCTACTCAGCTTCGGCGTACGCTAGCTCCACCTCTCGCTGAGCGCTCTTGGCTGTTTGGGGGGGGCGACCGATACGGCGCCTTCCCCACTTTTTGGCATCACAAAGCAAGACAGGTGAGGCAGGCTTCTTGGATAGTGACACGGAGTGTCTCTGAGGAGAAGCTAGTATCATCGCGCCGCGTTCAATCACTCTCGACCACCGGAAGTTCTTCTAACTTCTGGTAGGTCAGGGAACGCAGGCATTCTTGCGCTCTCGCTCGTCGTCGCGACGCCCGTCGGTACCGTGCCGGCGGCGACCGTCGAGACCGAGCGCGAAGTGGACCCCACCCTCCCTTCCCATATCATGTTGTATGTGCGTCCTGGGTCTTTGTAGGCCCGTCCGCTGTGTCTTGTTAAGACTCAGTGTGGGGGGGGGCGACCGATACGGCGCCTTCCCCACTTTTTGGCATCACAAAGCAAGACAGGTGAGGCAGGCTTCTTGGGCTGCAGGGCGGAGTTCATCCAACTTTCTAACCGTCGCAATGAGCGAGGCCATCGTCGAGGCGGCGCGCTCGCGCCGCCGGACGCAACGCCAGGAAACCGCTGATGCGCCTGAGGCATCCGCACCCGCCGAGCCAGCCGCCGCCGACCTAGCCAGTGCCTCTCGGGCGCGCTCACGGCGCGCGCGCGCAGAGGCCACGAGCGATACCATTGCTTCAGCAGCCGAAGCCGCGAGAGTGCCAGCTGCCGCGGACGACGTGGATAAGGGGACGGCACGCTCCCGCCGCGCCGCCGCCGCCGCCGCCGCCGCCGCCGCCGCCGCCACCGAAGCAGCAGCAGCACGCGACAATGAGGAAGCGAATGTGTCGGTGAGCGGCCGCTCACGTCGCGGGCGCGGGGCACGAGCCGAGGCGGCTGCAGTCGACGAGTCGCCGTCGCCCACAAGCGTGACTGCCGACGCTTCGTCGCCCGCAGGCACAGCCCGCAGCGCGCGGCGCCGCGGCGTGACAGAGCTGCCAATGGCGGACGCCGCCGACGTCGACGAGACGGACGAGGCCGCCAAGCCGCCGAAAAAGTCGTCGGCCCTCGAGCGCGCGCGTGCCAAGCGAGCCGCTTCACGGCGGTCGGCCGATGGTCCCGAGGACGGCGTGGCCGACGCGGCCGCCGACGGCGAAGATGCCAAGAACGCCTCGGCCGGTGCGAGCGCGCGCGCACTCCGCCGTGCAGCTGCCGCTGCCGCCGCCTCGAGCGCCGAGGATGACGAGACCATTGACGAGACCGAAGGCGCCGAGCAGCAGGGCCAGACACTTTCCGGTACGTTGCGGCAGCGGATGGGCCTCCGCCCGCTTGCGGTGCTAACCGGCCTCAGGCGTGCCGTTGGCGCACGCGGCGAAGTGGCCGGTCCCCTTGGCGCCGAGCGTCGCGCCGAGCGCCCACGGCCTTCGTCGGCGCCGGCCGAGCGCGCCGCCTCGGGCGCTAGCGTCGGCAAGCCGAAACTGGCCAACTTGAAGTCGGGGATCGGCGCGACGCTCGCGGCCATGAGAGCGGCTGGTGTGCACGCGGTCGGCGGCCTCCCAGCGTACCTCCGTCGAGGAGGGTCGAGCGACGTCGAGGATCTGCCCCCCTTTGAGCGCGCGCCGCTCTTCGACGACAAGGAGGCCGCGCTCGCCACGCTCGCGGGGCAGCTGACCTCGATCACCATCCACCGCACCGACGAGTTGCCGCACGACTGGCGCATCGCGCACCCGATGATCCAAGTTTCGATCGTCAACGGCGCCACAGGCCACCTGCTGCGCAAGTCGGCCGTTGATCGCCCAGCGACCACGCGTCTTGAGATGTCTCACAACGGCGGCGTGGTCCCGTATCTGCTACCCATGCTCACCAAGCCGTTTGGGCTGCGAGGCGCGGCGACACGGCTGCCCAGCTGGGAGGAAGAGCTCCTCTTCGCCGAGGACTTTCTGTACCTGCTACACCCGCGCGTCTTCCTCCTCTTTGAGCTGTACGATTTCGATCCCGAGTCTCGCGAGCCCGGCGCTGCAGGTATGCGCCCGTTCGCGTGGGCCTTCCTCAAGCCCGTCTCAGGCCCGATGAGCCAGCCCGGCCATGCCAACCTGCTTCGGCCCATGCCCCTGCGGCTGCAGCTCCACCGCTGGCAGAAGGCTGTGCGGCCCCAGGCCAACCAGCACGCCGGGTGGGCGCAGTACCTTGCCGCTGGTCGACAGCCGTACTCGTCGACGGTCTATGTGACCATCAAGCCGCACGAGCCGCCCGACGTGCTGCCTGTGCGCTTCCCATACCGACCGACGGCAGCCCATCACCAGGAGGAGGGGCGCCTCTCCTTCGAGCGCCTGCAACAGGAGACGGCGCGCGGCTACGGCACAGGTGCTTCGGCGCTTGGCGCATCCGTCGCGTCCGCATCGACGGTGTCAACGCTCTCGAGCCCGCGCCCCTCATTGTTCGCCAATCTTCCGGCGCGCGCGTCCAACAGCGCATGTCTCGTGCCCAACGAGCCGCTGCACACGTTCCCAGGCGGTGCGAACGGTGCGACGGCCGTTTCCATCAGCCCCAGCGGCTCGCTGCTTGCGATCGCGCTCGAGGAGCTCGGCCACGTGATGCTCGCAGTGCACGAGCTCGGCAGCGGCCGGCGGCGCATGCTCATGCATGCGCACCACCGTACCGTTCACGAGCTGTGCTGGAGCGCCGATGGCGACTCACTCCTCTCCGTCTCCGCCGACGGCACCGCCAAGCTCTGGCGGCTCCACCTCGATGAGAGCAGCGAGCCGCCCGAGGCGGCCGTCGCCACGCTCGGCCACCCCTCATTCGTCTACTGCGCGCGCATGCAACCGGTGGGGCCACTCGGAGCGCGCGGCACCCTCGGCGGCAGTGCGCCACTCCTCGTGCTCACGGGCTGCAACGATTGCGCGCTCCGGCTCTGGGACGCTGCCAAGGAGGAGCTGCTCGCCGTCAAGACGGAGCACAAGGCGCGCATCAACTGCATCACGTGGGCGAGCGAGACCAATCTCATCTTCTCGGCCGACGCGAAGGGCGTCGTGCGCCAGTGGGAACTCGTCGGTCCTCAAGGCGCTGTCGAGCTCAAGGCGCTGCCGCCCATTGAGAAGAAGGAGCTTGATGGCGTCCCAATCAACTCGCTCTCGCTCCACCCCAACCGGCGGCGGCTGCTGCTCCAGACGCGTCAGAACCAGATTCTCGCGCTCGACACGCGCTCGCAGCACTTTGCTGCGCGCTACCAGGGCAGCGCGTGCTCCGAGTACCACGTGCGCGCGAGCTACTCGCCAGACGGGCGCTACGTGGTCGCCGGATCCGAAGATGGTCGCTGGTATCTGTGGGCGGAGGAGTCGGGCAACCTGCTCCTCGACGGCCACGTGGTCGGCTTCTCGGGGCCGCTGCTGCAGATTGCGTGGGCCCCCACGCACCACGTTCTCGCCATGTGCGGCTACGGCGCCAACAATCCGGTGCGCGTGTACGCGTACGCAGCCGATAAGCCCGCCCTCGACCCGCGCATCGACGAGCTGCGCCCCCCCCTGACACTGGGCCTGGCTGCGGAAGCCGCGGCTGCGGGCGGGGTTGCCGCCGCCTCCGCCATCGCCGAAGCCCCCGGCACAGCGCCAGTGCCAACGGATCGCTCAGCGCATCGGCAGGCGCGTCAAGAGGCGCGCGCTGCATCGCGCGTAGGCTTGGCAGCGCGCCTGGCAGCGTCCACTGGCCAGACAGGCGCGGGTCTCGACGCTGCTGTAAAGGCAATGTCAATCTCGGCGGACTCGGCGCTGCAAACGAAGGAAGGAGCTGCCTCGGGGGCTTCACCTACAGCGGCCGGCGCGGGGATTCTCGAGAAGTTATCGTCACGTCGGAAAGCCGCGGCCGCGGAGGCTCGTGCGAGAGATGGTTCCAGTTAAGGTGCACCAGCTCCGGCTAGCAGGCAGCTCGACCAATGGCGAACAGAAGTTCCAGTATCAGAAACGCTTGGTGTGAGAGAGATTGCGTGGTGCGGTGTGGCTGGCTGCGTTCTGCTTCACGGCGAGTCATCTGTCGTCCGGCGCCGCGCCAAGGTGTCGCGTACTGACGTCTACTCCAGGGCCGCAGGTCCGGAACACGTGATGCTTACGTGATGCTGCGCGTGGTCGTGTTGATGCGTGGTAAAATGGAACCCACGCACGCGGAAGACCGGACACCGCGCACCGCCACCGGGAATATACACACCGACTGACGACTCTGAGCCAGGTCGAGAGCGTCGACTACACGCGCAGCGGAGTCGAGTGCGCTGGCCGACGGTCTGTGAAGACTGAACAGGACCGACGGCCCATAAACAAACATTGAACCGCGGTCGCGCTACGGCGGAGCTGGATCGGGGAACCGCGCGGCACTGGGTTTGGCCATCGGGTCGCCTTCGATGTTCGGCGTTGCGTCAGCCGCGTCACGACCTCGTTGCACGTAGCAGCTCTGCCTGTGCCAAGGCGAGGTCGGATGCGGCTGCATGGTGCATGCGCTCGAACCGCCTGGCCTTCGTACGCTCTTGCTTGAGTTCAGCCTCGAGCCGCAGATTGGCCTCGTTCAGTTCCTGGAAGATGGCCAGCTTGTCCGCCTCAGCGCGCTCCTTGTCCTTTTGCAGCGTCTTCTGTCGCATCAGCGCCTCCCTGAGCTTCGCCTTGAGTGTCACCACCTCCGAGGCCAACGTGGGCACCAGAGGCGCTGCGACTGCGGCCGCACCGCCGCCGCCGCCGCCGCCGCCGCCACTGCTGGCGCCTGGGCCCGCGGCGCTCTCGAGCGCGTGCACGCGCTCTCGCAGCACCTCATTCTCGTCCATCCAACGGCCGAGCTCCTCATCTATGGCGCCGTTTTGCTTCTTGAGGCGCGACCGCTCCTGACGGAGCGCCTCGAGCTCCTGCTCCTTGACCGTGAGCTCGTACGAGTGGCGTTCGCGCAGCGCCTGCTCAGTGTCTGCGTGCTCGCTCGCCTGCCGATCGAAGAGCTCACGTAGCCGCCGAGCCTCCTCGAGGTACACCTTCGCCTGTATCTCGAGCTCCTTGACGCGCACCCCGCGCGTCTGGCCAGAGAGCTCGCCTATCTGCGCCTCCTTGGCCTGCAGCTCGTCCTGCAGCTCGCGTGTCTTTGCCTTGAGTGCGTGCAGCAGTCGCAACTCCGGCCGTGCCGCCGTCGGCCCCACGCCCTCAACGAGGCCGCCCGTGCGCAGAGCTTGCTCACCCTCGTGCTCCGCGCGGCGCAGCTCGACCTCCATGCGCTCCTTGGCAACGCGCAGCAGCTTGTTCTCCGCGAGGCTGGACGCGAGCTGCTTCTTGAGCGTGAGCACCTGCTCGTTCAGTGCCTCCGTGTCATGCACTGGCCCTAGTCGGGTCGTCTCGCCACCTGTTCGCCTCTTGGCACCCATGTCCGTGGCGTACGCACCCACTGGTCCAGCTGAGGAGGCGGCCGACGATACACGGCGCGAGGGCGCCTCCGCAAAGTACGTGGGGGCTGGTGCAGCAGCAGCCGTCCCTGGCTGCTGCCTTCGACCAAGGGTCGTAGTGTTTGGTCCCACTGCAACAGTTGCAGCAGCCGCCTCATCGGCGGCCGCTCGGCGTGCAAGTGCTTGGCGTTGCTTCCGTCGGTCGACTGCCAAACTGACCGGAGGCGCACCCGCTTGCCAGTGTACGACGCTCTCTCCAACCGTGCCTTCATACTCATCGGCGTCCATTTTCGCCGCCAATTCACAGCCACATTTCCTGCGGGTGCGGGCGTCGAAAGCATGCAAAACGCTCTGTTTGTTCTCATCGTGAAAATCATTACATGTATGTGTGACGGCCGAAAACATGCATTTTGTCAGGTGAAACAACTTGCATTTTCGATTTCAGAACGGTGGCTCAATGGGTTCAACGCTGAACGCCCTTTCGCCCGCCCTCGACGATGCACAACGCGGCGAAGGAGAGCGACTTCTTTATCACGATTCCCAAAGCTGCGAGCTCACTCGATGCGTCCCTCAACCGCTTTCCTGTCCCCTCGCCGGGCGAGGGGCACAGCATCGATAGCCCTGCTTTTATCTGGTCGAACAGCCCTGGAACAAGCTCCCCGCGCCGGGTCATTTACAATGAGGCCACTCTTATGCCAATGTCAGCCCGAGTGAGCGTGAGTGAGCGCATTCGGCTGCCACCGCGACCGTCGACCACCACCCACGAGGTGCCACATGTTCGGCTACAGCCCTTGGACAAGCAAGCCCTGCCAACGACCAAGTCGCAGTCACCAAGGTGGTGGGACATGCCCAAGCATGTCGCAACGGAATGCGAGCGCTTCGATGGGAGGCATGGGGAGCTATCCGAGCGCGCGTTCGAACGGCTCGCCCACGTTGAGGACGACCTAACCAACGAGAAAGCGGATTGGTACTTTCGGAGGTACGACAGACGCTAGCGGGCGGCTGGGGCTCGGGGCTTGAGGAGGGTGGATGCCGGAGACGACATCTGATCGACTTGCTGCGTGTGCGAGTAGTGTGCGAGCTCGTCTTCTCTAGTGTGTGCTATGGGCTGATCATGGCATCCCTCTCACTGCTGTGCCTACACTGTGCCCCCTCTGTCATCACAGGTCCGTGTACGAGGTTCGCGCCAATCGGTTCTTTGTTCAGCCACTTCGAGGGAAGGGCGACGACAACAAACTCGGCAGTCGCTATGCGGCAGGGCTGCCCAAGGACCCGAAGCCGCCAGCTGGGAAACCTGGGCGCACTAGTCGCCGCAAGTCGAACAAGAATAAGGACAGCGATGGTGGGGGTGCGAAAGGGGGCTCGCGGATTAAAAAAGGTGATCAGCCGCTCAGTGATTCCGAGCGCCTCGCCGAGCTCAAGCGGTGCCAAGCGGCAGGCGAGCTTATTGGCGAGGAGCTCGCTGAGCTAGAGCGAGTGCCGGCTAAAGCAAAAGCCGCAAAAGCGGCGGCGGCGCGCAAAGGTGATGGCAACAACGGTGCCAGTCGCGGGCGCGATGGCAGCGGTCAGAGCGATGCCGAGCGCCTCACCGAGCTCACGACCCAAGCGGCGGGCGAGCTTATTGACGAGGAGCTCGCTGAGCTGGAGTGGCCGAATGGCACAGGCACTGGAAGTGGTGGTTTTGGAGAGCAGCACGGAGAACTTCACGGCGGTGGTGACGGTGGCGGTAGTGACGGCGGTAGTGGCGGCGGCGGCGGAGGAGGCCGTGGTGGTGGCAAAGGAGGTCTCGACGGCCTGGGTGGTGCCAACAGCGGTCGTGTGAGTGCTGCCCTTGGCACCAGCGGTGATGCACACAATGCTGATGACACCAATGCTGGTGCCATCAGTGGCCGAGGCGGCAACGGTAGCGACGGCGGAGGTAAAGCCAATGGCGAAGGTGCTAGAGCCAATCCTGGGCGTGGTGGATTCGGAGACGGAGACGGCAGCAGCGGCGACGGCCGTGGCGGTGGCGGTGGCGGTGGCGGTGGCGGTGGCGGCAACGGACGTGGCGGTGGTGGCGGTGGTGGCGGTAGTGGTGGCGGCGACGGAGGAGGCCGTGGTGGTGGCAAAGGAGGTCTCGACGGCCTAGGTGGTGCCAACAGTGGTCGTGTGAGTGCTGCCCTTGGCACCAGCGGTGATGCACACAATGCTGACGACACCAATGGTGCCATCAGTGGCCGAGGCGGCAACGGCAGCGACGGCGGAGGTAAAGCCAATGGCGAAGGTGCTAGAGCCAATCCTGGGCGTGGTGGATTCGGAGACGGAGACGGCAGCAGCGGCGACGGCCGTGGCGGTGGCGGTGGCGGTGGCGATGGCGGTGGCTACGGTGGCTACGGAGCCGGAGCCGGAGCCGGAACCGGAAGAAGTAGTGACAGCTTCAGTGACGACAGCGACGATCAAGATGACGACGCAGATGACGCCGATGCAAGACGAGGAGGTGCAGGTTACTCAGAGGGAGTTGCAGGGGGAGGGCGTGGGATTCCGGACAAACCGGACAAATCACCACCACCGCCGAAGCCTAAAGCAGCCAAGGAGGTTGCCGCACCGAAAGTCAGTGTGGCTTCTGCTGGAGGCAAAACCGTCGCGCCAGCATGGATCGAGAGGTCGCTATTCAAGAAGTGCGTGCTAGCCGTGCAATCTGCCTGCAATCTGCCGCTGCGCTCCCCCGTGTGATCACGTCGAGTTACACAAGAGCGATGAAGACCGATACGCCATTCACCACTGTGACCACGTGCACTAAGTTCTCCCTTAACCTTGAGCCATGTATGGTGTGGTCCCTGCGTGTGCGTGCATGTGTCCTGTTCGCAGGCGTGCGAACAATCTGCTCGATACGGACGAAGTGGCCACAGACTCGCTCGAATGCGACTGGAAGTGGGCACTGGAGAACAAGATCGATCAGTTCATTGCCAAGGCCGATGGACGAGGCAAGACAGATCCCACAGGCGAGGCTGGGACGGAGGCCGTTGCCCGTGTGAAAGAGACACTCAGGGAGCACTATGCGATGATCCTCGGCATCTACGACTACTACGCTTCACTGAATGCCGATGGGGACGTCTTCACGATCGGTATGAACGAATTCAACGCGTTTCTCAACGAGTGCGAGCTCCCTATTCCCGGTTCCCTCGACTGCAACAAGCAGCATCTGGAGCAGGTATGCAGATTTACTCCCTGCAGGTCTTCTGTATAGGGTACCTGCAAGGACGCACAGAACTGCAGACACGCCTGTATCTCTGTGTGACGCACCTGATGATGAGCTGATCCTTCCCCTTTCTCATCGTGTGCGCGGCCGATCGTTCCTAATCCTTCCCCTTCCTTCCCCCATATCTCTTGTGCGCGGACATCAGCTCTTTGTCGCCATCGACTCGGGCCAGAAGGCAAAAGAGAAGTTCAACTCAAAACACGCGCTCTCTCGACAAGAGTTCCTGCAGTTCCTCGTGCGTGCGGCCGTGTCGCGCTACTGCAAGCCGCGCAAAAAAGGAGAGGAGCCGATCCACACAGATGTCTCAGCGGCCTTGCGCGAGCTCCTACTCAATCAGATGAAGCCAAACGTGGACCCTGCCGCCCTGCAAAACTCCAACGAGTTCCGCCAAAAGTTCCTTTACGTCCAGGAGACGGACGCTTTGCTCGCTCAGCACGAGAGCACGCTGCAAGCCCTGTACGATGTCTACAGCGACGAGCAGCACGCGACGTCTGATCTCACGTCGATTTCCGGCATGCTCGGCATCACCCAGTGGCTCAACATGTGCGATCACCTGCAGCTTGTGGACGAGGAGTTCACCATCCGCGAGATGACTTCCTGCTTCATGTGGGCGCGTATGCGCGTTGCCGACGAGACGAATATTGTCGAGCGCCGTAAGATGTGCAACCTGAAGTTCGGTGTGCGGCGCCACACCATCACATAACCATGAAACCATCACAGCCCCACTATCCGTGGCCATTCGCACCCTTATCGAACCCCATTGACCACACACGCCCAACACCTAGGCCCTTGCCTCTCCGTGCCTCTCCTTCGACGCAAGATTCATGAGTGCCCTGCATGCGTGCCATCCTTTTTTGCACTCAGTCGACTTTTTGGAGGCGCTATGCCGCATGGCAACCATGAAAACCATGCCAACCGACGATGAAGTCGAGGCTGCCGGCTGCGCGGATGGTGGAGAAATGCTGCTCAAGATGGTGCCATCCGAGCGGCGCAATTTTGTGGTGCAGCGGCCGCAGAATTGGGATAGCGAGCCTCGACAGCCGATTTGGCGCTGTTTGTTTCATCTGATCTCGCTGATCACCCGCTCTGTCGAGGGAGTGGTCACAGTGAAGGTTAAAGGGGTAGATCCAACCGTGAAGGCTGATCTCAGGCTGACCCGCGCCGAGGTGAAGACCTTCAAGAAGTTGGGGGGGTTGGCAGGAGCCGAGCAAAGCAGCCCAGGGCCGTAACCTCACCTCCCCCCGCGTTGTATGAGCTGTAAGGACACGAATCGCGTGAGAGGAGGAGACACTCCATGTGCATGCAGTTTCATGTATAGTGTGCAGTTCGGCCACGGTGGCCGTCGGTGCACGGTGGACGCCACGCGGGGCCACCCCCGCCAGATGAGCGCTGAGACCGCGACCCGGCTCACGCCCGACCACGGCCGCGCTGGGCAGCCGACGCGGCGCCGCCCCCGGAGGCAGCCGGCCGCGCGCGGGTGACGGCGTCAGTTATAACTTATATCGTATACACGTATACATGTATCCAAGACGAAAGTCATGCGTGTCTGTGTCTGAGGTCAGAAGTTTTATTACTAAATGCTAATATTGCGCGGTCCTTGGCTGTGAGACTGAGAGGAGCGAAGCGTTCGCTGCGTCGGACTGACCGCTCCGTATGACTGGAGGATCTGGGTGCCCTCTGTCTAGAGACACTAGACTCTAGAGCCGCCCTTCGCCCTTCGAGCCGGGCCGCGGGCCGCTTTCCTCATGCACAGGACATATGCCCCACCGCGCTTGCGTTCACGCGTGGCACGCAGCCGTTAGCATAGATGCGAGGAAAGCACAGAGCCCACTCGCCTTTGCCATCGTCCTTGTAGTACGAGTCCATCGTTGGGAGGTCCTCGGGGGCATGCTTCGAGAATGGGATTCTATGCAACTTGCCCACGCGCTCACGAAACTGCTCCACGCTCGGGGCGGCAAGAAAGTCCGAGTCCCCAGCCTCAGGACCATCGCTCGTATTTCGCGTAAGGTCGGTACAGCTCGCAGAGTACGCTGTGCGGAAGGCGTCGTGCATGCTCAGCATCGTAGGAGCCCACTCACGATCCATGAGCCACACCTTGTCGTTCCATCCGCCAAAGCCGCCGCATGCCTTGCCATGCACTGCGCCGCGTTCGAAGCGCGCAAGGTCAAGCGGCGCGAACCAATGCGCGTCCTCCCGCATCCAAAGCACCCAAGCATATCGGCCGGCAGCACGCTCGCGCTCATAGCCCTCGACTAATCGCCATCCGATGAGTTCCTTCGCAAAGCGCGTGGCTACCGTCGTCTTCACATGCTCCGTGTAGCGCGAGAGCCGCTGAGGGAAGGCCGTGGGCAGCGTGACTGTCGGGCGCGGCGCGATTCGCAGCACTGCAGTGCGCGCACCAGCTGCCTCGACTGCAGACGCAATGCGTTCGGCCAAGGCGGAGTCGCTCAAAGCTGCCAACGCGGGATGGCCGAGCGGCCGGCGACCGCGAAAGGCGCGCGCCATCGTCGTGTTCTCCAGGTACGCGAATACATCCACCGGTGTGCCCGCCGTGACCGTGGGTGCGATCACGTTCGGCGGCACGGTCTCGAGCATCAAGCGGCTGCGGTGGCCTAGCATGAGAAGAGCGAGGCCGTGTGCAGCGCGTGCCCCGGCTCTGGAGGCCGCGACGGACACGGTAGCGCGGCGGCCGTGAGCTGATGATGGTCCCGGCAACTGAGGCGCCTGAGCGACTGTCGGGCGGCCACACAGGCGCACGGCTGATTGGCCTTGGCTCCTGGCACCGGCAGTTGCCTGCAACGGTGGCTGCTGCGCTGAGCGCAGCCGCTCAAAGCATGGAAGCGCGGTATCGCACCTTCCGAGGAAACATCTCGCACCGCGATGCAGCCATGCGGCGCAACCATCTCGCGCCTCGCAAAGGTTGCAGCAAGTGTCAGAATCGGTGGCTGGTTCGCCATGTGGAACGCCGCGCCCGCCCGTGGACGTCCTCCCTGAGGATACGCTTGCGCCAGACTCCGACGGCACGGCGGATAGATGCACAAACCCAAGGCCGGGCGTGACGCCTTGCCCACTATTTGCCTTGCAGGTCCCCGCCATTTGTGTGTGAACGCGGCAGTAGGGAGACTCCACGGCGGAACAGGGAGGGAGTGGTGTTGGCATCCAGCAACAAAATGCCTGAAAAGGTAGTGACCGTTCCGTTTATGGTAAGAACCGTCCCGCAACACAAGTGGCGATCAGAGTCCTCACGCTAGTGGGTACTGCATTAATGTGGAAGCCGGTCCGGTGTCTCGGGTGTCGAATAGTAGACGACGTTAGACATACCAGGGGGGTGACACTCGACAGAGACCGACAAAGCGGGGCGTGTCACGGTCGCGGCGACGTTGCACCGAAACACGCACGCGCGGCCGACACTCGGGCTGTATACTTGTATCTAGGACGTCGCGTTCTTCGCTCTGCCTCTGGTCGGAACCGATCCAATCGCTTCATCCAGTTCGCGCTGCACATGGATGGCGAGGCTCACTGCCGCCACCACGGTGCAAATCATCACTAGCACACACGCAACGTGCCCCACAGTGCGACGGCTCCACGTCCAGGCGTGTGCAGCCTCGGAAGTGGAGACACCCACGAATTGAGTGACTAAGCTTCCCTTAGATGGAGCAGTGAAAGCAGCAAAGTACGCGTGCACGAGCCCGAAGACGCTCCCACGAGAGAGTGCCGAATTCCCAAAGAAGCGATGGAAGTCGTCCTCGCCACGGCCGCTGAAAGTCATCACGTACGGCAAGATTGCGATGCCGAGATCGACGAGTGTCACAAGCAAGGAGGCGAATGTGAGCGCGCGTGGCGTGCGCGCTCCAAATAAGGCAGCCGCGAGCCCAGGCGATCGCTCAAAAGCACGACGTGGCGTCTCATGCACGAATGCGCGGAAGCAGTACGTGTCGGCTTCGAGTACGAAGCTCGCAGCCACGACAGTGAGCGTGATGGAAATCGCGTCCGCTGACGGGGAGCTCAAGAGGAGCGCACACGCGAGTGAGAGCTGTATGGGGACGAGGAATGCGCGAACGGTCCACGCCCCAAGTAGCACCAAGGCCGCGAGCGCGAAACCGCCACGTTCGGCGAGCGTCGACGACGTCCACGGTAAGTGGCAGCCCAGGAGCTCAAGCGGGTGCACGGCGACTAGTAGCACTCGTGTGCTCCGATGGAGGATGAGAGCAAAGAGGAAGATGCAAGCGAGGCTGCAGAGCGCACGGAGGATGGGGTCGGTTGTTGACGGAATGTACTGGCTCGAAGGCGAGGTGATCAGGGCGTTGGTCACGCGCACGAGCAGCCCCTCGTACACGCTGACTGCTGCCGCAGCTCCCGGGACGGCGCGCTCCAGTGCAATCTGGCCGGCTAGGTCGGCGAAGCCAAAACCCAAAACGAGCTGGGCGCACGTGGCCAACACGAGCTGGGCGAGTGTGGTAACACGAAGGACGAGCGGGCAGCCGTTGCTGCTTAGGGCACCTATCGCGATCGAGTAAGTGCTCTGCACGTTCTCAGCGTGGGAACTGCTGAGCCTCTTGTTCCGCGCACGGTCCTCCGCGGCGCCGGTGCTGCGCGCTAGCAGCTCCTCCCTTTTGATCTCGAACTGCTCGGGAGTAATAGAGCCGTCGTCGAGCAGCACCTTGAGCTGCCTGAGCAGCGCAACGGGCAACGCCGGCGTGTGGGGATCTAGATGCCCACGAATCTCTGGCGCTCGCTCAGGCTTTCGGGGCAACTGCTTCTGCAGCTCGCGCATCTGCTCCTGAAGTGCCAGGACGTGCTCAAGTATTGTCGCTTCTGATGGAGCAGAAGCCCAGGCGCCGTCCATGTGGTGAGCATCCTCCGCCAGCAGTTGCCGCTGCAGCCAAGTTTCCTGCTCAATCTGAGGCCATCGCTTCAGCGGATCGGCCAGCTCCCCACTCATCTTATTGACCGAGGCTGCAGCACGCGCCCGTGTCTGCGAAAGAGCTGAAGCACGCGCCCGTGTCGGCGAAAAGGCTGCGTCAGCTGCACGATCAGGTGCGTCATCACCATCTCGTGCGTCTCGTCCGCCGAAATCTACGGGTAAAACTAAGTGCTTCAGGTCCATGTGCATGAGATCAAAGAGGCGCACTCGAAGCCTTTTTTGGCAACTCCACAAATTCATCACATCTCACCATATCAAGTAGCCCCACGCAAACCAATCTAGCTGGCATCATCCTCGAAGTAGAGCTCGTCTGCGCTTGCACGTGGATCAGGCCTCTGAGGCTCAGAATCCGCGTCTATACGCTCGAGAGCAGGCGTTGACGCCAAGGGATGCACAGTTTGAGAGGCGAGCCGAGTGTGCGCCTCTGCGCGCCACCGAGCTTCTCTCTTTGCGATCCTGGCTGGCTCACCACCCACTAAAATCGACGCAGGTATCATCGATTCGGGCGGGACAGTCGCTGAGGAACTTATGGGAAGCTTCCGTTGTGCATCGTCGTCGTCGACATCGCGCAGATCTGCTTCGCCCGGGGCGGGCTCCGGCGCGGCCACGCGCAAAGCGAGCGGCGGCTCGAGAGCTCCTCGGCGTCTTGACAGAGTCTGCGCCTTGCGAGGGCGCGGGATCGCGCTTCGCGAGGCCGGTGCGTCGGCAGAGGATTCATGGGGAAATAGGCGTGCGAGTAGACGGTCCCTCTGCTCCTGCTGGTTCGCTCGGACTGACGCCACCGCCGCACTCGCTGCGCCACGAGGAACGACGGGACGCCAAACAAAGCCTGCCCCTGCCCCTGCCCCTACCCCTGCCCCTGCCCACTCGCCGTCCACAGGCCGAGCAGCAATGGTCTCCGAGGCGAGCTTGCATGCTGATTGCGACTGATGAGCAGCGATGGTCTCGCTGCCGCCGTCGCCCTGCCGAGCACTACCCTCGCGAGCTTTCGCCGCAAGAGCCTCTTCCGCAACGCCCGCTCCATCGACCTCTTCGTCGTCGTCCAATTCCTCCTCCGAGGTGGTTATCACATCGTCGTCGTCGTCGTCGTCGACGACGCCGTCGTCGCCGTCGTCGTCGTCGTCGTCGTCGTCGTCGTTGGCTGCGACCTTCTCCTCCTCACCGCGCCCCTCCTGCACCTCCTCTGCCGTGCCCAACGGCTGTGATGGAGCTTCAACTGGTGCACGGGCAGAGGCCTTGAGCGGCCCGAAAGGGCGTCCCTGAGGTCGAGGCGCCGTGGCGGCACGGACCTCAGGCAGGACAGCGTTGCGTCTCGAAGGCACAACTTCCTTGGCCATCACTGGTGCCCCATTGGAGTGGTGGTCCGGAGCTGTGCCACCGTCTTCCTCATCCTCCTCTTGAGTCAATTGAGTCACCCAGACCTGCCGCTTTCGGTCCCATACAGTCCCGGTCCTCTCGTCCTCGTCGAGGTCATCTTCGGCCTCCTGTGCACCGAGAAAGGCAAATGCAGCATGCCGCCCTCCCTGCCCGAATAGAGATGGGGAGTGATTCCTTGGATGCTCGACGGCTTGGCTGCTTTGCGAACGATCAGGGCCAGCTGCCGTGCTAGATACCGAGGCTGCCGGCTCTCGAGCTGACGGCACGGATGTTTTCGAGGCGTCCTGCTCCACCAGCATGTTCGCCGTCGCTACAGGCGCCATCGCCTCACTGCGCGTTGCCTGGACGATGTCTTGGTCCGCCATGGCTTCCATCACCCGCTGCCGCATCTGCGTGCCACGTCCGACGGCGCTCTTTGAGCTCTGAAGGGCACCACCACGGCTCTCGAGACCGTTGGCGGCTGCACTCTCAGCTTGCGCTGCCCGGAGCTCGCGAAGCTGCGCCGACAGAGTGCCGAGGGCTTGGGTTTGCTGTCGCACGATCTCGCGCAGTCGATCAGCCTCAGTCGCAAGGGCTGCCTTCGACGATCGCTCCCGTTCTAGCTCGCGCTCGAGGTCTTGAGCGGCCTGCTCGATGCCCAGCTGCGCCTGCTGGAGGACCGAGTCGCGCTCGATGGTCGCCGCAGCGGCGGCGGCGGCAGCGGCGGCGGCAGCCTCTTCAGCCGCCTCCGCACGATGACGGAACTGAGCAAGCTCTTCATCGATCTGAGACGCGAGCAGTCGGAGAGACTCGGTGCGTTCGCTGTCATACTGGCCAGACGCGACAGCGGCTGCAAGCGCAGCGGCCGGAGAGGAATATGGCGACGGTGGCGCGGCCACGGCAGACATCGCCGCCTCAGTCGCTGGAGAAGTTGCTGTCGTCGCTCCTCCCTTGCCAAATTGAGGCGCATCCACAGGCGCCGAGGTCTGCATCGGCGCTACTGGCCCTGCAGCCACGCTGTCCCCCAACTGGCGTGCTGGCGTATTGGCGCCAAGCCGAACCCTTTCAATCGCTTCGGGGAGTTCCCCGCGCTCCCACCGATGGGCCTCGCGGACTGTACGTAGCAGACTCTCCACACTCGCGCCTGCGGCGACTAGAAAGCCCGCGATGGGCTCCTCAGTCGTGGCCATCCCAAGCTTCTGCCCGATCGACTGTCCCTCGGAGAGCAGTCGCTCGAGCCCCTTGCAGAGCGTGCTGACTATGTGCGACGCCGATGACTGCAGCGCCGCTGCCAGCACGGTCTGTGCCGAGCGGACAAGATGGGCTGGCAGCCGCACGACTCTGCCATCGGCTGCGCTGCCGGGGTCGCGTGCTGCCGCTGCTGCTGCATGCGCCATCGCCATCGCAGCGGGTGCGTCGCGACAGAGGCTTTCACACTCGCGACAGAGGCTTTCACACTCGGCGAAGAGCGTGTGCATCTTGCCGGCAAAGGCGTTCAGTGCTCGCCCGATGCGCGCCGCCGCCGCGTGCCAGATGGTCCGAAACTGCACCAACACCTCCTTGATGAGCCCCTCAACAGCCCTTGCAGGGACATACAACGCTTCTGAGCTCGCGTCTCCCAGCTCGCGAGTCGTGCTCACACAGCGCTGTAGGCTGCCGTTGCAGAGCTCATCGAGGCGCGCCCACATCGCGCCCCAGCGAACGTCGTGCGAATCATGGCCGGCAGAGGGCTTGGCCAGCGGGCCTGTGCCCGCTGGAGCGGCGCGTGTAGAACTCGACGAGCTGCCGCCGCCGCCGCTGCCGCCGCTGAGCGGAACGCCCGCGGCACGCAGCACCTCTGCAGTGAGCACGTCCCGCGCCGCGACAAGCTCCGAAGCTGTGGCCGACTCGGCGATACCGCAACCGCAGACAAGTGAGCTCGCCCCGTCGCCGATGGCGCGCTCGGCCGCCTCAGACGCACCGCGCAGCGCAGCGATAGCGGCGGCCGAGCATCGATCACTCGCTTCGCTGAGCATACTCGGTAGCTCACGCAGCTGGTGCCGGGCATTCGCGACTGTCTCCTCAAGTGCACTAGCATCCCCGTCGGGACTATTCGCAGCGGTAGTGGAGGCGGTCGCGAGTCCATTTTCGCACACAGCTATGATTTCGTCGAGCTCGGCTGCCACGGCGCGGTGCATCGCTGAGAGGCCTGCTTCTAGCTCGTACGCTGCCGATTGGAGTGCTTCATCAGCCTCGACCTCGCCGCGCCACAGAGCACCGTGAATCTGCCGACGCAGCGTGTGCAGACGGTCCTCATGCCGCCCGACAGCGACGAGCAGCGATCTTCGCGCCGTAGCGGATGGCAGCGTCTCCGGCGCCGGCTGATTTGCGAGAAGCTGGAAAGCCCGCATGACGCCCAATACGGCGCTTTCTCGAGCGTCGCATCTCTGGGGACCTCGGTGAACATCAAAAGCAATTATCAAACGGTACAAAGGCTGAAGATACGTGATCTCACAGCTTGGCCTCCGCGTGGCTCCGTTTCAGGTCCGTTCTCTCCGTTCTCTGTGATCTATGTGCCTACTCGACGTCGTCCGCGACGTCCAGAGCCTTTTCGAGCGCTTCCTTCAGGATTCGCATGCCCTTGCGCCGCATACCCGAGATGGGCACTACAGCGACGGGCGCTGCCGTCTCGTTGGCAGAGCGCCCGGCGCTCACGGCGATCGCGCGTGTCGCCTCTCTTTGGACGAGCTTCATCGCCTCTTCGCCGTCAGCCTCTAGCGGTATGTCGAGCTTGTTGAGCGCCACCACGTGAGGCCGCTCGAGGTACTGCGGGTTATACAGGCGCAGCTCGCGCTTGAGCACGTCGTACTGCTCGCCCACCGAGGGCTCCTTGCAGTTCGTGTCGAGCACGTATAGCACGACGCGCACTCGGCGCAGGTGGCGCAGGAAGAGCCTGCCGAGCCCCCGGCCCTGATGGGCGTCCTCGACCAGTCCTGGCAGGTCGGCTAGCACGGGCGGCGCACGCGTCGGGCTGCGGGTGCTAGCGGCGGTGGCAGCTGTGCTCGCGCTTGGCGATGCCGAGGCCTGTTGCATCGCCCCGAGGTTAGGCATGAGCGTTGTGAATGGGAACGGAGCCACCTCCGGCGTTGCGCGTGAGAGGGCTCCGAGTAGGGTCGACTTGCCCGCATTCGGGAAGCCGACGAAGCCCACATCCGCGACGGTGCGCAGCACGAGCGAGAGGGCTACCTCCTGCGCGGGCCGCCCACGCGTAAGTCCCAGCAGCTCATCCTCGCTGGGCGCAAACGCGTCCTCATCCACATTGTCAAAGGCAGCCATCGGGTCGTCGGGCACCGAGGTGCGCGAGCTACCTCTCCGCCCGCTTCCCTTGCCGCTGCGACCGCCTGCATCCCGCGGTTTTCGCTCCTGGTTGAGGACGCACGGGCCGCCCTCGCCGCCCACGGCCACGATGAGCTCCTGCCGTGGAGCGACGAGGTCCCCGAGCACCTTGCCGCTCTTGGTGCGCACAAAAGTACCCGGCGGCACCGGAATACGCAGCACCTCGCCGTCGCGCAGCTTGACGGAGCTCACGCCGCCGGCGGCGCCGGCACGCGTCACGCCGCCTGGCGCGCTGCCAGCACTACCGCTGTTGCCCATCTGTTCAACGAGCGCGCGCCATCGCTCTCGTGCTGCCGGCAGATCGCGCAGGCCTTGGGAGTCGCCCCCACGCGATGCCACCAGCACAGGGCGGCCGCGTAGGTGCAGCAGATCGCTCAGTGCTGGGTCCACGAAGAGCACCACGTTGCCACCGGCACCACCGCCAGGAGGCAGCTCGAAGTCGTCGTCAGACGTGCGCTTGAGCCGTGGGCCCTCACCACGTGCTGGGAGCGCGATCACCGCGCCATCGCCGCCGTTGCCGCTGCGCACCACCACCTCGACCTCGTCAAAGTACAGGTGCTTGAGCTTCTCGATGTCCTCGGGGGGCGCCTTGGAGGAGAGCCGCTTTGAGGGCTTGGAGTCTCCCTTGCGTGAGGCGGCCATGAGCACTGGATGGCTCCGTAGCAGCGGCCGTGGGAGCACGGCCGACGGCACGGACCTCCCTGAGAGCTCGTGCTTGTTGCGGCCCAGCGGTGAGCTGAGAAGGAAGCACATGACACAAGCCGGTCTCATCGCGCGACCTGCTGCTCCCCAAAAGGTCGTCAGCGTCATGACCCCGAGTGTGAAGGTCGTGAGTGAGTGATGAGTGAGTGAGTGAGTGAGTGAGTGAGTGAGTGTCTCGTTTATCAATCGTCTCTCATCTCAATTAGATGTCTCATCACTGTCTCATTCCCTACAAAGTCGCGTACAGTGAGCACGCGTGAGATGAAATCGGCGATGCTCATTGCGATTGCGCTCGTAGCGTCCGCACAATCGCTCCAAATGTCTACGTGCACTAGTCACCTACTATCGCCTCGGCCGCTATTGCCGCGGCCGCTCCGCCATTCCATCATCCGGCTTGATGGGTCGGCCGCCTCGGATAGTGAGAAAGGTCTCGTTACGTTGGCTTCCCTCGACATCAATTCGCGGGACATCCTCGACTTTGAGCTCAACGAGAGAAACAAAGAACGCTTCCTTGAGGGCAAAAGTCAGTACGACTCCATCGAGGCGATGATCAAAGAGTATGTGGACTTCGAGGGCCGCGACAAGGGCATGTCTTATGCCGAGTGTGAAGACCAGGTCCTTCGCTACCTGCAGAAGCGGGCGCTCCTGAGCGAGGGCGCCGACGGCCTCACAGACCCGCAGACAATCCTCACGCTCTTTCTGCTCGGTGCGCTCATCCTCGGCGTCGTTGGTAATGCCCTCGGCCTGACTAACATCCCTCTGCCAGGAAAGGACTTTGCGTAGCGTTGCTCATCGAATCATTTTGACTGCGCTCAACGTGTGCTGTAAGTCATGGTGTTTACTGTAAAAAGCTCTCGCCTGCCTCTGCCAGGACCTCAGAGTCTCCTGTTGGCTCCTGGGTCGCGGGTCTTGACGGATCTCGAATTTTGATGCGCTACATAGTATAAAATGGGAAATGGATGACCTGGTGACCGCGCTGAGCCGACGTGGCTTCGACGTATTGGCACCATTTCGCGTGTCGTGGTACAATGAATACATTCAGAAGCTCGGTCTCGCCACCGATGAGAACCACGTCGCTGGGTCCGCGTTCACTCTCGCACCGCTGCCCAACCTCGGCCAGGACGATGCGCTGGCGCTGATCGTGGGAAACTCAAAGGCTATGTGGCCCAACATGCTGCGTTGGTTGAAGTCGCAGCCGGATCCTGCCGTGGTCAAAGATCCGGTCGACACGTTCAGTTCAGAGGTCATCAGTGCAGCGATCTCGAGCTTTGCCGCCGCTACGGATGGCAGGCCCGCGATCGCTCACGACATGTTCTGGGCCTCGGACATGTCGGCAGCGCGGCTGGTTGATATGAATCGAGCAGCGTACGTGAGCGGTGTTTGCTACTTTAGCGATGAAATGTATCTGTCGATACACCCGACGTTCGGCACTTGGGTAGCCTTCCGAGCAGTTGTTGTGTTGGACATACCTGGCTCACAGCTCGGCCCAGGGCCGGCTTTGCTGCCACCTCTGCTCACTGACGAGGAGAAGGCCGCCGCCAAGGTCGCCTTTGCCGAAGCCCTCAAGGCATCCTCCGAGGTGGACATGAGTGTCGAGGTGGGCATGCCGCTCGATATCGCACAAAAGTGGGCGGCGATGCGCGACTGCGTGGCCCTCGGGCGCGAATACAAGTACGACGACAGCCAGAGCGAGTATCACTATACCAAGAATCCGGAGTTGCTTGTGGCTGCGCTTGCGGCATTGGACACAGAGAGCTAGATGGAGAAGGCAGAGGAGATCGGGGACGATCTCGCCGCCCGAATCGGAATGCGAATGGGTGCCCCCGACGCCCCGAGCCGCCGGGCGGCCCGGGACGCACGGTGTCTCACGTGACCACGCGTATAACTATCGTGTTCGCGCCGTTCGGTCGGTACGACTAAATTACAGTTAGCGAATAGCACCCGGCCGCGCTCCTTACCGTAACGGTTAAACGGTTACCGTTAGGTTACCGTAGACGATAGTACTCACCACACGGCGATCTCTGCTGTGCTCCGCTCGATGGGATGGCCTGTGGGCGGGCTGGGACCCCACGAGCATCATATGAGAGCCTGATGTGGAGGTGCGGGCGCGTCTTGAGTTGTGCACAGGGGGACTGGTGTTGGAGCAGACTGGACTCCTGCGTGCGCTCACGGCGGTGCTCTAGAGCTTCGCGATGAGATCGAGCACGTTCTCGATGCAGGAGGACTGCGGGAAGCTGTCACCGGCAGGGTCGACTTCGCCATTGGGGCCCTTCTCGGAGATCTCAAAGATCTTGATCTCGCCATCGACGACGTAGATGGCGGAGCGCTTGCACCGCTTCGTGTGGAAGCCGAGCGCATAGTTGGGGCCCTCGCCCGCGCCGTACGGTTTGCCCTCGCCCGTCAGCATGATGCCGAGCGCCTCGGTCAGGGCCGCCTGCGTGTCGGCGACGAACTCGATCAGTTCCGAGGCCGCGAGGCCCTGATCCTTTTTCCAGCTCTCCATCACCGCGCCGTCGTTGACGCAGAAGACGTAGACCTTCTCGATCCCCGCCGCCTCAAGCCGGCCGTCAATTTCGGCCTTCTTGAGTCCAGGGACCTGGCAAGTAGATCAGGTAGGCGTGAACGCACCCGGGAGCGATACGAAAAGCACCTTATGTTTACCCTGCGCGCAGCGAGCAGGACATGTCAATGCCGATCGCGGCGGGCACCCTCGCTTGCAGCACCCCGTGCACGCTCACAGGGCTGACTGGGCGTGCGGACCTCGAGAAGCTGTGAGACGGGCATCGCCTTTGTGAAGCCGACCTGGACCACCGGCGTCGTTGGGAACTTCCGGAGACCAGCGCTGGCCTTGCCCGCAGCGATGAGCAGCTGACCGATGGCGGTGATCGGATCTGCTGGCCGCGACTTGAGAATCTGGGTAACCGCCGACGCGATCGCCTCTTGCACCTTACTCGCTTCAAGGTATGCTGCGCCGTCCGCCATCGTCGCGGCTCGCGACGGAGTCACGCGACGCGAAGGACAGAGGTCAGTCGGCCGTGTCGAGTGGACGTGACGAAACTTCGTGTTCAACCCGTCCCCCCCTAGAGACATATGCGCACAAGCTCGCATGGCCAGTGCAGCCAAAGACGAAGGAGCGCCAACAAATGATTCGCGGCCAGAAGTTTTCAAAAAACTCAGCCAACACACACACACGGTCGTCCAATCTTCGTCCCGCTGAACTGAGGAGGTGTACCGAGTCGTGTCCGGGTGCGGATTTCCCGTCTCCAACCTACCTTAGGCCCAATGGCTCCCAAAAAGCCGCAGCTCTCGGCCCGAAAAGGCCAATTATCGCATCGGGACTTCAAGGACGCCACGGCCAAGGATTCCACGGCCAAGGGCTCTGAATCGGCAAGGTCGATGACCTTGAGTACAGAGAGCGCCAAGCCCAAGAAGATGAAAGGCCTGGCGCTTGCGATCTCACAAATCCCTGTGCTGGACGATAGCGAGGTTGACGAGAGTTTGACTACAGAAGAGCTCATCGAGGCTCAAGAGCGCGCAGACGCCCTTGAGCATCAGATCGAGATGCAAAAGAGTCAGTTCGAGCAGCAGATGCAACAGTCGGCGCTTGCAATGGAGGAGCTCTTCGATCAGCTTACGGCAATTCGCAAGGAGCGCGACGTGGCTGTCACGGCATTGCAAAGGGCCCTCGAGGAGCGACACGCGGACGGTGATGCCGAGCTGTACTCTATGGGGGGTGCCATCACGAGTCCCAAGGGCGCCATGCAGGAGGTGCGGCTTCAGGCCCTTAAGGCTTCGTACGAAAAGCTGCAGCTCGATCACGCTCATTCCCGCCTGGAGTGCCGGCGGCTGAGCGCGGAGAATCGCCAGCTGCAGGCCGTCGTCGCCGCAATCAAGCAGCTCATCCTGGCAGAGCCGGTGGCGGTAGCAGCGCGCCGAACGCCGAACGCGGAGATGGAGGACGACATGGAGGAAACGGAGGAGACCTTCGCAGAAGATGTGAACCTTCACAGCGGGGCACCTACACAGCAGCCGACCCCAGCCACGGCCACCGCAACGGCGGCCGCAGCGGCCCCGTCAACAACGGAGCCCAAGGTGGGCATCCCTCCCCTCGACCTCGACCGGGCCGCGACGACGATCCAGTCGCACGTGCGTGGACGCGCGGCACGGGAGCAGGGCCGCTTGCTATGGGTAAGCTACGGAGATCGGAAGGACAGCATCCGCTCTCCGCTTTCCGAGCTCCGAGCTCCATGGTACAGCTCGGAGCTCGGAGCTATCTCCGAGGAGGTGAGCCAAGCTGGCGTTGTTCGGGATGGCGAGGATGACGCAGAGCCGCTGGCAAGCTTGAGGATCTCACGTGGCTCCATCGATCCAGTGGCGGAGGCGGCGGAGGAAGATTATTGGGCGGAGGAAGATGATGATGGCTAAGGAGACAGTGCCGCGGCGGGGAGACGGTACTCCTGTGAGTCTGGGACGATTCGCACCCGACGGTCGGTACGCCGTACGGCTTTATCCGACGTCGTTGCACGTTCCGCGCGCGCTGCGTCGATTTTGCGAGTATTTGAGTCGATTCAGTATATAACGTAATGGGGACGATCCCGTGTACAAGTTACCGCATGTCATGTATGATCGATTATGGTGGTCCAGACGCGGAGAGTCTCAGGCATCTCAAGCGAAGGCCAAGCAGCCGAGAGAGTGACACCACCCTGCCCTCCCACCCTGCCGGGTGGGAGGGCAGGGCGGGTTCCGTGCAAATTCCGGGGGGCACCACACTATGCACGTTCACGCTTTCATGCGCATGCTCATTCATGCTCGGTGCATGGAATCATAGATACCATTGCTTCTTCATGAACAGTCTCAGCTGACCGAATTGCTGAAGTCTTCTGCCATCCGATTCAACTCGTCGATGCTTGGACCACTACCAAAGACGCCAGCATTATTCAGGAGGAGGGTAATGACCGACAGGGTACCAATAACTCCAGGCAGCCAATTCAAAAAGCCGGGCACCTCAATCTCTCTATCCAGCTTCTGCGGCGTGCCAAGGTCGGCCCACGATTTTGGCGCCTGGCCGATTGCGTTGAGTGCCTCGAGCTTGGCGTTCGCCGCCTCGAGCGCGTCCTTCGCTGACTTCCTTTCATCTGGTGTGGGCTCCCGCATACGTATTTTGGTCGCACTTGCCTGCGTGAAGCTCCAGCCAAGCGGCGTGCTCACTGATACTTGGAGCGCCGCGGATTCGCTGAGCAGGAAGCTCGCAAGCATCGCGCACATCGCGCGACTCGACATCTCTCGCCTCGCAAAGGCGCTCGTCGCAGCGTCCGACGCGCCGTCCCAGGCACTTTTCACACCGCCACCGGTGTCCTCGATTCGATCACGACAGGCCGTGATCTTGCGCCGGCCGGCGTATGAATATAGCTGGTTTCAAACTACCTGACTAACAGTCTAACACAAAAAACATAACAATCGTGTCCCTTTCTCTGTCATCATTTCATGTGTGTGGTTATAATCACTGGGACTTATAGGTCTACTTTTAACAAAGGAACGGTACATTTACATAACAACAGTGCGCACCTGGCACAATTGAGCTGGCAGAAGTGTGTGGCAGACACCGAGACACGCGACTAGATAGCGAGCACCGAGTACTTTGTGATCATCGGCACAGTTCCACAGATTATTCAGAGTGACGCGTCACGGCGTCAGGCTCAGGGCGCGCTGGAAGCGTGTATGGAATCGTAGGGTCTAAGGGAGTAAGGTCTCTAACTCTATCAGGGCAATGTAGAATGTTGTATCAGTAATATTGTAATATCAGGGTCGATGCACGTGTGAGTTGATAGCCTCAACGCTCGAGTCGTCCGCGCACGGCCTCTCATGAGTCATGTGTGTCCAGAGTCGGGGAAAAGTCGGGGAGCGCGGTCGAGTGGACGGGCATGCGGGAATCGGGATCCTTCGGGTATCCTTCGGGTATCCTTCGGGCCCGAGATACGGCATTTATACGGCATACTCGGCGGCGGTGTCCGGTGAAAATGATTACCAAAATGGTTCTTGGCCAGTTCTTGGTTGAGCTCGATATAAACTTAAACATCGGACAGCGCATGGAAAAAGTTACACGTTCGGTCTGTGTACGATTGTGAACGATTGTTTCCGCAAATTTATTATACGACGCACTCCTGGCTCTGTGGCATTAACAGAAAACGACATTTGGTATTGGGTGTAATATCTATTACGCCCGCGTACCGTACCCTAGGATACGACCGAGTACATGATGACGGCGTTGAGAGCGGAGAGGCAGAGGCTCGAGAGCAGGACGTCGGGCGACCGGTGATTGACTAGGAGCGCCTCAGCGAAGACAGTGAGCGCAATCGAGGACGAGGTGGCCACCACCTTGCCCACGGCACCGGCGAAGAGGATCGAGAGAGCGACGAGGATGCCGCCGCAGGCTGACAGAAGCGCTAAGAGCAAAGCATTCCACTCGAGAGACAGCCACGATTTTTGCGCAGTGGCACACTCGCGATTGAAGGTCGCGACGCCCATGTAGAAGACGGTAGAGAAGGCAGCGAGCTGCACGTTGCGCCGCCACATGATGAGCGGCGTCATCTCGAAGAGGTTCTGCATGTAAACACACATGAGGCCCGAGAGCGCCGTCTCGAGCACAAGGCCACCCACGGCGAGCATATCGACGCCGTCTCGGTCGGGGATTTCCAACCCTAATCGCAGCGCCTCACCGGACTTCTGCGGGCGCGCCAGCATCTGCTCGTACCGCGTGATCGAGATGCATGCGAACACGAGCGCACTGAGCGCAAAGGTGCGCGGAGTGAGCAGCGCACGCTTGAGGAAGATACGTGCAAAGATGGGAGTAAAGACGATCTTGAGCTGAATGATGACGATCGCGAGCGCCGCTGGCAGGCGCGGTAAGCTATAGAAGCTCAACAGGTTCATAACGCCATACGTAATGACCGGCCAAATGGCCATGTGCATCGTGTCAAGGTAGAGCCGGTATTGGTGCCAGCTGAACAGGACTGAGCAGAGGAGCTTGAGCGCTTCGCTGTACATGAGCACCACCGAATCGCAAGTGTCGCTCCTCAAGTACGGCCTCAGCAGCACAAACGCAGCGCCCTGAGCTGCGAGGCACGCTGAGACAATGAATGCGATGATGTTTGTGGAATCAACTAAGGCCGGCTGCATGTGCACGTCCTCCTGTTCAGTGTGCTCTCGCTCCGCGGGCCTATCCAGTTTCGTGTACGGCAGCACCGCGGCCTGTCCCGAAGTCTTGCGCGTAGATATCATTTGCCACCGACGGCCGGCGGGAGCGGCTTCTAAGCCTCGGCTCTATCGCTCTCGCGAAGTACCATTTGCCTCTTAGAGAAGCTGTTTCATGGTGGAAATTAGTTTGTACTCACAAGCAAGCAAGCAAGCAAGCAAGCAAGCAAGCAAGCAAGCAAGCAAGCAAAGGACCGGAAGGGTCAGGCGACCTTCGGCGTGGCGCGACGAGTGTCGCACTGCCGCGCTTCTGACGATATGTGGCTTCAAGCGGCTGCGGCAGCAATTGATGCTCTACAACCTGAAGATCTTGAAGAGCAGCGCGGGCTCTTCGACGGCGAGGAAGCCGTTTCAGAAGGCGAGCGAGACGCGCACGGCGCGCGTCTCAGTGAGCATGCTGCAGCGGGCTGCATGCCGACGGCGCACGTCCGGGCC
>Ga0210242_100437_pt1 | contig 36883 bp, 28 predicted proteins | sample ChrtobMeP5a_16mM_FD_155445 | JGI IMG/M metagenome (GOLD analysis project Ga0210242, IMG submission 155445) | Chrysochromulina tobin associated microbial communities from unialgal haptophyte culture, Seattle, Washington, United States - P5a_16mM | ecosystem: Host-associated > Algae > Haptophytes >... | reverse complement strand
CTCGTTTGGGCTGGGAAGGAAGTCGGGTATGGGCTCCATGCCGTTCAAGTTCGGATTGAAGATGGTCGGGATCGACATCATCGCGCGGATCTCCGGCGGTGCCGAGGGCACGTGCGACACGACACGATGAGCCGCGTCATGCGTGCCTCGGCGTTCGCACAACGCCGCCTTTGCCGCGTGGTTGCTGACGAGCACGCGACTGCGCGCACACACATCCACATCCAGACTGCGCGTGTCAGGGGCTGCTGATGGATAATTGCGAGGCGCGTGCGCGTGCTGGGGAGTCTGCGCACTTGAGGATCGCTATGGGTTGGGGAGGTGCCTTTGTTGGCTGCGGCAGCTGCTCCTCGAGAGGAGTGACGGCCACCGTCCAGATGAGGTCTGCAGGCAGCTTCAGGTTCATATCCGGGGGTGATGCGCGCGCTGTTGCGGGACGTGGTGGGTGCCGAGATACGGGCACGACGGAATCTGGAGTAATGAGGTCCTAAGGATTCCTAATAAACAATTTCCCAAACGAGGAAGAATCGGAGCAGATTACATATTTAAAAGTTGCTGATTATTTACCCTCAGCTCGCACAGCAGACCATGCAAATTCCACAAGCTGAAAAGCACAGTAATCACTCCTCTGACGGCCCGCTCGATAGCTCGCCAGTTCTCCTTACAGTAGCCGGTCACGACGGCTCTTGCGACAGTCATGCGCCTCTCCTGAGATAAGCATGTGTAAAGGAGGAGGCGATCCGCATGTGGCTTGAGGAAGTCCCGGAACACGACACCCCCAGACAGCGTTGGCGAAACGCTTGGGCGGGCTGGGTCCGTGAGACAGAAGAGATTTATAACTGAATAAGCAACCCTACCAATGGGCAGGACCCCTGACCCCTGAATTGCAGGGGGGGGGTGATTTGAAGGGGATGTCGGCGTGAGAATATGGCACATGCACACGGGGACATGGGTCGGCATGGTGACACGGCTGGACACGGGCAATATATGGAAAGATGGAAACCTGCTTGTTCTCCTCGTTCACGGATTCTGACGTTATACAGGCGCTCCTGCTCACCCGCTCTCTCGTCACTGGCGATCATGATCCGACACCCCCCCTCTCTGTCGTTGTTACGACCGCTCTGCAGGTCAATGGCCGAATGGCCGTCATGTGCGGCTCCAGTTCGCTGTGGCGCCGGTGCTTGGCCCGATTGCGATCGGAACACTCCTCCCTCCGGCTACTGTGTTCGAGCTTCCCCATTCCCCGCCGGCTCGGCCTCCACCGGAACTCCTCCGCGCTGGCATCCTCTCAATTTACGTTGATGGCTCAGGAGAGGCGGATGGTGGGTGGGGGGTTGTCGTCGTGCACGGGGGTCGTGGAACCCAGACTGATGCTACGAACTGCCACCATTCTACGGCCCGATTGCGCTCCAGGTGACGGCCCCCACCTTTCTTAGGGTGGATGGCCTTGTCACTCTACGCGAGCGTGCCCGTGCCTTCCTGCGTGGACAACGGTGGAGCCAGACAGTGAAAATAAGCTGGTTCGAGTCTCAGGGGGCACTTCCCGCGCTTGGTTTTTAGGGAAATTGCCCCTTGTACACCATGAGCGGACTACCTTAACATCAATTGGGTCGAACAAGGCCGAGAAGGTCGTTGTCGACACCGTCCGTGCATCCACCGTGCCGAAAGATGCAACAGCGAAGGCAACACCGCGCTGCTGCACCACTTAATAGCACCACTTTGACGGCAGCGCGATGATATGCGCCGTCCAGCTTTGTCCCCTGTGTTCTGTGCACGGGTAAGTTGGCCAGCACGCTTCAGGCACGCGTACGCGGCGTCCGACGGCGTTGACCTCGCGCTCGCGATGTTTGTCGTGCCCCACCCTCCCGGACCCATACTGTCAAAAATAGGGAACTCAGAGTGCCAGCTCTCGGGCATGCCGATTATAAATCAACATCCTTAACTTGAGATGCACAAAGAAGACGTTCCGGACCTTCTTCATGTCTGGTACCCCCGTCATCGCAGCAATGCTCTCAGGACTCGTGCAGCATTTTGTGGATTTTTTTGCATGCAACGAAGTAAATCACGGCCTGAACTGCTAGAGGCCACGCCACATTTATTTTGTTTGGCATGCGGCCTAGTGGTTACTGGTTAGTTCAGGTATGCACTTGACGAGCTGCACGCGGATTGAGTCCCCTCTGAACGCCGGAAGGATCAACCCGCCAACAACCCAAACAGGCAAGGTGCCTTTGGGACGCGGTGGAACGGTGGCCAAACCGGGACCCGCGACCCGGGCGCCTGGCGGGGTGGCGCTGTTCAATGGCCCCAACGCTTACGTTAGCCAACGCGTAAACAACTCCAGAGGCACCACGAGAAGGCGCTCAGCCTGCAGTTCTAGCGCCTGGCGCTAGATTGGTTGTCTTCAAGGGTGAACAACGCCACCGCTGCGTCGGCTAGGCTCTCGCTCAATACTGCTGCTGCCTGCTCGGGCCGTATGCTGCTCGGCGCTCGTACAGCTGATCGCCCTGTCAGGCGTGACGCCTGGCGGGCACCCCCACCGCGCCTGCAGTGCGGGGGGCACAATCTCGACCCACGTAGCGAACAAGCGCGCTCAGCGAACAGGCGCTCAGCCGGTGATGAAATTGTTAGCTGGCGGTCGGCGCGCGTGGCGTAATCACAAGGTGCACTCGACCTCTGATGCGCCTGTAGCTGGCGGTCGGCACGCATGGCGCGCGAGCGACGCGCGGGCCGCCTCTCGGCAGCCACTATCGATGATCAATCATGATGTAATCGCGATGCCATCATGACATGCATCATGATCAGGTTGATGAGTGACCAGGGGCACTCAGCCTCGGCAAAGCTGTCAAAGCAAGCACGGGCCTCTGTAGACCGCAGCCACGATTGTCGAAGCGTGCGCCGGGGTCATCAACATCGTGTTCGAAAAGAGGTTGAGGCATCGACCCGCCCCCGCCTCTCCCGAGCCCATTTAGCCATGGAACTCAGGAGTATGAGGAGGAGGCGAAGACGATGCGCTCAGAGAGACCTCCACCGCTGGACCAGGGGTCGAGGGTTCGGGCGGCAGCGGTAGCTGCCGGCAAGGAGCACTCTCGTGCCGGAGTAGCACACTTTCCTGTCCCGGTTTACCTGCTCCGCGGATGCGCATGATATACCGCGAGTCATCGGGCTGAGGAAGGTGAGAGGAGGCCGGTGGCAAGCCGGCCAACCGAGATGGAATCGAGGAATACAGCAAGGTATAGATGTTGAGCACCCCGCAGTGTGAGACACAGGAGCACGCTTGCGCACTCGCGCGCAGAGCTGCTGCGCTTGCTCTCCTCTTGATGACTCGCGGCTAACGCATCATAATACGCGCGTCCGCGGAGCTGGTGGATACGACTCGGCAAGCGGCTCGATCACCAACGCCATCTTCTCTCCCTCAGCGGTGCAACTGCCCTAACCTTCGCTTCGGCACGCGCGCCGCCGTCGCCTCGCCAGTGGCTCGACCGCCGCCGCCTCCGTCTCGGCCAGCGGCTCGATCTGCCGCCCTTACCTCGCCCAGAGGCGCGAACGCTGACGCCTTCTTCTCGACCAATGGCTCGACCGCCGCCTCCTCCATCTCGGCCAGCGGCTCGACGACCATCAGCGGTGCGACTGCCACCACCTTTGCTTCGGCCGGCAGCTCAACCGCTCCGCCGTCGCCTCACCAGCGGCTCGACCGCCGCCGTCTCCGTCTCGGCCAGCCGCCCTCGCCTCGCCCAGAGGCGCGAACGCTGCCGACTTCACTCGACCAATGGCTCGACCGCCGCCTCCTCCACCTCGGCCAGCGGCTCGACGACCGTCAGCGGTGCGACTGCCACCACCTTTGCTTCGGCCGGCAGCTCAACCGCTCCGCCGTCGCCTCACCAGCGGCTCGACCGCCGCCATCTCCGTCTTGGCCAGCGGCTCGATCACCGCAGCCCTCGCCTCACCCAGCTGCCACCTTCATCTCGACCAGCAGCTCGACCGCCGCCGCCTCCGTCTTGGCCAGCGGACCTCGATGACTGCCGCCATCATCTTTCTGTCGGTGGCTTAGAGCCGCCCTTCGCCTGCTGCCTCCGTCTCACGTCTCAACCAGCGGCTCGACCGCCACCGCCTCCCCGTCTCGGCCCGCGGCTCGATCGCTGACCCTCTCGCCTCGGCCAGAGGTGCAACTGCTGCCGCCTCCGCCTCGCCCAGTGGCGTGACCGCCGCCGCCTCCGTCTCAACCAGCAGCTCGATCACCGCCGTCTCTCGGCCGGTGGGGCTACCACGCCGCCTTCGCCTACGCCTCGGCCAGCAGTGCGATTGCCCGCCGCCGCCTCATCTCAACCAGCGGCTCGCGCCGCCCTTGCCGCGCCTATAGGCACGCAAGCCGCCGCCGCCTCCCAGTCTCGGCCAGCGGCTCAGAATGCCAGCGCGCCTACTACTCCAGTAATCTCCGAGGCATCCCCATGGCCACCGAGTGCCCCTGAGTTCGCTCGTGACAAAGCCAGCATTCACTGGAACAGGGACTAAACAATCAGTGACCGCACGACAGGCTGCTCATACCGTCGCCCGCCCGACCGCCCTCACCACCATCTTCTCGGTCTCACATACAACTGGGACTCAGAGCTCGGCCTGTTCGGCCAGCTCTCGGGGCTGTTCCCTGTCTAATAAAACGTCCGTAAGTGTATGTAGCACTGTAAAAGAAGACGCAGTTGTACACCTGAGGCCTCACCTCTTAGGGATATGTCAGGACCTAAGAGTACCGAGGTCGCTCCACTGACACATCGCACTCTTGAACACCTTTTGCATACCGCTCGGGACCTCAAAGTCGGGTCGCTCAGATCGGGCAACAACGCAGTTCGCCCTGTTGTTCACCTGCACCGAGACTGTACAACTGCACCGAGTTGTACACCTGGTGCATGGTGTGCGCCACTTTCAACTCCATGCCACCATGTCGCGACGGCACTCACTCGTCGCCAGTTCGATGCGCGCGAATCTCGGGGCTATCTCGGGGCTGAGATTCGTCAGAGACACTCGTCGCCAGTTCGATGCGCGCGAATCTTGGGGCTATCTCGGGGCTGAGATTCATCAGAGACACTCGGCGCCAGTTCGATGCGCGCGACGTCCGTGCCTCCACCACCTTTTCCACCACCGCCCTGGCCGCCTTCGCCGTCGCCCCCACAGCCATCGCCGCCACCGCCATCACCGCCACCTCCATCGCCTCGTGGCTATCTCGCCGTCAGAGGGACCTCGTCCGACGACGCGGGCGTCACATGCACGATCGGGGGATTGATCGGGGGAAGACTATACGAGGCCATCCACGGGTGCTGCAGCGCCTCCGCCGCAGTCGGGCGTCCGTCGGGGTCGATGGTCAGAAGCGTCTCGGCGAAGCTACTAAAGGAGACCACCTCGCCAAATATGGCGGGATCGAGCTGTTGGGCGAGCAGCTCAACCAGCGTCGTGTTGGGCTCGGCGCGCAGCAGATAGGCGCCCGGGGCGGCGGCGCGAGGGTCGACCTCGTACACGCAACCGGAGCCGGAGAAGTAGATGGATCCGAGTGGCCCTTCCATCATCCATGGTGGGAATGGCCCGCGGGTAGCCTTGTGGGCCGCGAGGACGAGCTCCGTCGACGCGAACTGGAAGGGCAAGAAGCCGAGCGCGAGTTCGATGGCCACGCAGCCGAGGGACCACACGTCGATCTTGGGCGTCCAGCTGAGGCCGAGGATCACCTCGGGCGCGCGGTACCAGCGGCTCTGCAAGGTAGGGGGTGGTTGAGCGCAATGGTGGGCGTCGAACACGTGACGACCACCGGGCCGAGGCGATCGGAAGGCACTTGGGAGGTGATCGGGCGGGGGACACTCGCGGGGCACTCAGTGGCACTCACCTGCAGGTAGGACATGTGGGCGTCGTGCGTGAGGACGACCGCACCGAAATCGATGAGCTTGAAGATGCGACGCTCCGCGTTGACGATGCAGATGTTGGCCGTCTTGACGTCGCAGTGCGTGATGCCGAGGCAGGCGAGGAAGGCGAGCGCGTCGAGCATCTGGATGGAGAGGGCCCCGATCGAGCCCGCGTGCCAGTACTCAGCACGCGCGCGCGGGCCAAGTGTCTCGAGGTGCATGTAGTGCGCCAAGACGGACGCGTTGAGGCACTCGTACACGAGAAAGAGATGCTCGCGGTAGTAGAAGCAGTCGAGCAGCCGCACAATGTGCCGGCGGCCGTGTGGGTCATGCAGCCGGATCAGCGATTGAATCCGGGCCTCGCCCAGCCCGGCATCCATCGTCTCCTTTGCGTTCTTTAGGCACTTGAGTGCTACGGGCCGGTTCTGGGCGCCTTCGTGCACGGCGCGGAAGACGGTGGCGAAGGAGCCCGAGCCGAGGATCCCGTCGACCTTGTAGCTGCGAGTTCAAAAGGGTGGCGGCAAAAGCAGACGTGACGAAACCACGCGGCGTGGAGACATGGCATGGGGGAGATGCGCCTCGCGGGCATTGTTGCGAGGTGGGCACGCTCGGTGCGGTCGGGCAATCAGGGCGAGACAGGCGAGGGGCGCACTTGAAGCCGACCGTCTCGTTTGGGCTGGGAAGGAAGTCGGGTATGGGCTCCATGCCGTTCAAGTTCGGATTGAAGATGGTCGGGATCGACATCATCGCGCGGATCTCCGGCGGTGCCGAGGGCACGTGCGACACGACACGACGATGAGCCGCGTCATGCGTGCCTCGGCGTTCGCACAACGCCGCCTTTGCCGCGTGGTTGCTGACGAGCACGCGACTGCGCGCACACACATCCAGACTGCGCGTGTCAGGGTCTGCTGATGGATAATTGCGAGGAGCGTGCTGGGGAGTCTGCGCACTTGAGGATCGCAATGGGTTGGGGAGGCGCCTTTGTTGGCTGCGGCAGCTGCTCCTCGAGAGGAGTGACGGCCACCGTCCAGATGAGGTCTGCAGGCAGCGTGAGGTTCATGACAGACAGGAGCCCCTAACACGATTCGGGTCTCGACGAATCTCGGTGCGTCGGAATGAAAGCACGAAATTAAGATGTCTCATGGAGATTTCCTTTATATACAATCAAAAAATCCGAAAATAAGCAGGATTATGTATTGGAAAAAGCTGATTCAATACTATTCAATACACAAACATGAGAGTAAACGAATGGATAGATTCCTTTTTTATCGGGTAACAACGCGGACTGGAATTTGGTCACATACTAGCTAGCAGCTGTCCAGTCAATTAGGTAGACAGTACAGCGAGAAGTTTGACAAAACTTAAAAACTTAAAAATGTCGGTGGAGCGGCTCCTATCGATCTTTGGCTCCTAGCAGGCCCAAGATCGATTCTCATCGCGGCCCTCATCACCCTGCCCGCGATGCGCGCGCACTCTATCTCTCAATCCTACTTCATAGACATAGTGCCCCGGCGCTCCCTGAAGATGCTGCGTGGGAGCCTCGCTCCTTCCGGCTATAGACCTCAAACGACCTCTCTCAGCAGATCCCCAATGACGCTCGCCGCTCAGCGACTCTCCTCAGAGACTCCCACCAGCGCACGCCGGAGCTCCATTCAGATGGACTGTTTTCCATCATCAACCCGTCGTCACGCACACAAAGAAGAAAGAAAGAGAAGAAAAGTTCCCAAAAGAAAGTCCATCCCCAAAACACCTCCCAGCAAAAACAAGTCAAGTCAATACTGACACACACCACTTTCTTACAATTACACACACAAATCCCTAGAGAACTCAATCTCGTCACCACCCTCCCCCTAAGGGGGCGGGCGCGGCCGGCTCCCCGTAAGGGGCAGGTCACGACGAGGACCACCACGACGCTGTCGCCCTACGGCGCGACGCCCCCCCACCCGGGGGCGGGCCGCGAAACGCGTTGAAAAATCCTCCCCGGGTGGATGTTTGCTACAACCTCCCGAACTTCCCCTACGGAAAAGGGGCTTCGATGTGTAGGGAGGGGGGGGGGGGGGGGGGGGGGTAAGGGGTGTCATCACACAGATGTACCCCGGACCGTATTGACCGTTATACTTGTGGGGGTGGCACGTAGGGAGGGGCCAACGAACCGCCCCCTGCCAAGGGGGAGTTCTAGCCAACCGATGGTCGCCCGCCTCGTTGGGTACGGTCCGGTGAGACAAAAGAAAACTTTTCTAGATAGACAGTACAGTAAGTTTTGAAATTTGTCTCATCTGGCGGAATCTGGCCCGTGACGTTTCGCATTTCGGATCGACCCGAAGGACGGAAGCCCCCCATTCTAAGAAGTCCCCGAATTGTCCGCGTCTCCCCGCCGCGAGGCCAGCTCGTGTTTCAGCTGTTCGGGCCGGACCTACGGATCAAGCAAGCAAGCTATTTAGTCGAAACAACACAAGTGTCTAAACAAGCGATCACGTGTCGAATGACTAGCTTGCTTGGACAGATCCCAAACTTCCACGTCAGTGACGTCGTTTCATAACATGGTTGCGTAACGGAAGCCATGTCGGGATTCACTCCCCTGCTCGTCTATAGCCGTTCGCCATCCTCGAGCAAGGCGCCATCTTCACCGCAATCGCCGGCCTCGCCTCGAACCGTATTCACTCGCGTAGCAAGCTCCGGAAAGCCCACCTCTCCGCTTCGGTCGCTCACGGGCCGCCCCAAGACTGCGTGGGTCACCGAGGCTCCGTCGATCGATCCCGCGGGCCGTCCTGCGGACCACGGTCCCATGGAGAAAGCCGCGTCACTCACAAGAAGCGTCGCGGCGGGCGAGGGCCTCCGTGGCCATGTCCTGGGGCAGCCAACTGTCTTCCACATCCACGCCGTCGACGAAGACGGGCGCGCTTGCTCCAGCGGCGGCAACGCATTCACCGTCTCGATCCGAGGCCCGTCGCGCGTGAGCCCCTCGCTGGTCGACCACGGCGACGGCACGTACGTGTGCGAGTGGGAGGGCTCGGTCACTGGCAACTACCTCGTATCGGTGCTTTTGGGCGGCGAGCACATCGGAGGCTCACCTACCATGGCGTCAGTCGTCACGCCGGGACACGATCCGACGCAGTGCCGCATGATGGCACCCGCGGGGGCGATTGGCGGGCGCATCTCGCCGCCCACGATGCACGCAAGCGCTCGCGGCGTCTCCGCGCTCACCTCGGAGGTGATGCACACCATCGCGGGACACTCGGCCTGCTTCGACATTGCCTTCTTCGATGCGCTGGCGCGGCCCGTGGCGATGGAGCCGAGTACCCTGAAGCTCTCGGTGACGCCGTGGCGCTCACTGTACGGTGCTCTCGCCGCCAGCGAGGTGTACGCCGTGCGCGTGCCCACGACGGCGCGGCCGGCCACAGACCCGGCCGGCCGAGAGATGGGCGAAGTGTACGCTGCGCTCGACGAAGGGCTGGCGCCCCCCCGCCGGTCAGCCCGCAGCCCGGCCGGCCGTCCCATGGCCAGCCCGCTGGCCGAGCCGGTCCAGCAGCTGAGCCTGCGCGCGATGCCGACGCCTGCCTCGTACGCGGCCAACCGACGGCTCGTCGGTGTGAAGCTTGAGCAAGCAGGCACTTATGATCTGCATGTGCTTCTGCACTCCAACGCGCGATCGCATCCGCCGCCGGCCCAGCGGACACGCGCGGCTAGCTCGCTCGGGCGCGAGGGCGTTGGTGAACCCTCGGGCTCTCCGCTGCGCGTCTGCGTGCATCCGGCGGCAGCGAGCGCGTCCACTTCGCGCTGCGAGGTGAAACCGTCGAACCTTTGCATGCGCGCGGGCGAAGCGCGCACCTTCCTTATTCGGACAAGTGACGCGTTTGGGAATGCCTGCGATCGCGGCGGCGCGGCGCTCAGCTTTGGCGGCGAGGCGTGGGTACGTGGCGCGGTGCGTGCGCGCGTACGCGATCTGGATGACGGCACGTACCAGGTGGAATGGACGAGCCGCGTCGCTGGAACACACGAGCTGAGCGTGCTGCTCGACGGCACCTTGCTCGCCATTGAGCAGGATGAGACGAGCGCGCCGCTCCCTCCGCGCTGGGCGCTGCCCGCGGCCGCTGGCGGCGCTGATGGCGATGCGGCGGGCGGCTACGACGCCGGCGCGGTCATCATCGGCGGCGAGGTGGTCATCGGCGATGGGCGTGGCGGAGTGCCTCCTGCGCCGCTGCGGCTAGTCGTCGAGCCGAACGAGCTCTGTGCCAAGACGAGCTCTGTGAGCGGCGAGGCGTTGAACCACGCGACGGCGGGCGAGCGAGCGGTGATCCTCGTGCACGCGAGGGACGCGTGCGGCAACTCGGTGCGCCCGTCGGCGCAGATGCGCTTCGGGATCAGCCAGTGGGATCGGCAGGCGAAGCAGCCAGTCATGTGTGGCGAGAGCGGCGTTGGCGTCATGCTGGTCGGAGCCGAGGTTGGAGGCGAGGGCGGAGGCGAGGGCGAGCGTGGCGGCAAGGCAAGCGGCGATGAGGGCGAGGCTGGCGGCGTCGACGAGGTCGGCGGCGGCCGTCACGAAGGCGGAGAGGGCGGCGACGACGCACCTCTCACGCTTGCCGGCCGTTGGCTGTCCGAGTCCACCGCTGTCTTTGAGCTCAGCTACACCTGCCAGCGCAGCAGCACCTTCGACCTGCACCTGTGGCATTCGGACCCCTCGGGCGCGCTGCACGAGCTCGTAGGCTCACCGCAGACGCTCACGATCGCACCCAACGTGGCCGACTGCCGCGGCACGACGCTGGAGCTCAACGGCCGACTACACGACTTCTCTGCGACACACGAGGAGCTCCGAGCTGGAGATCAGCTCACCGCCATCGTCCGGATCGCCGACCGCCTCGGTAACCCGACGATGGCCAAGCCAGATGAGCTGCGCCTCGTCCTCGAAGGCCCATCGGGTCGTACCCACCTCGACCTGTTCAACGCTGGCTCTCCCGTCGAGGGCGTTCACATCATCAACGAGGAGCTCCTACACAGTGGGAGCTACACGCTGACTGCGACCATTCGAGGATCGCCGGTGCTCGGTGCCCCGATCGGGCCCATCCGCGTGCGCGCGTGCCCTCCGGAAGGCTTCTACTCGACGATCGTCATCCCGCGCGACGCCGTCGCCAAGTTCCCCACAGCGGTCATCGTGCGCTGCCGGGACCGTTACGGCAACGCGCCCGCACTCGAAGACCTGCACGCAGCCATCGCGGCGGGCGCCATCGTGGCACGCTTCGACGGCCCCGTACGCAGCGTGCAGTACACCTCGATCCGCGCGTCCGAGGGCGGCGAGGCCATCCTTACCTTCGTACCGCCCATGTCGGGCAGCTACCGGCTCAATGTGTGGGTCCACGGAGCCGCCATCCCCGCCCCTCGGGGAGGCCAAGCCACCTCTCGAGGCATCAGCCAGGGGCTCTCGTGGTTCACGGTGAGCGTGGGGGCGCCCGCGCACACGTCGGCGCATGGATGGGTGCCGCGCTCGCCCAACACGGCGCGATCGCCCAACACGGCGTCCAATACGGCGAGTTCTCCCAACACGGCGCGCTCCACGTCGCCGCATGGCAAGTCGCCGCTCGCGACGGCGCGTGACACGTCGCCCGTCTCGGCGCGCTCCCCGCCGCGCTCCACGTCACCGACCCCTATGGCGCGCGCACCTCCGAGTCTCAACGCGACGCTCGACGCGACGGCGCGGGAAGGCGCCATCTCGCCCGCGCTGGCCGCGATCCAGGCCGTTGCCAGGGAGGGCGCCCTCTCGCCCGCGCTGGCCGCGGAAAAGGCCGCTGCCGCGGGCACCTCGCCGATGGCCGCAGCGGCGGCGGCCGCCGCCTCTGCTGCCCCCTCCACGCGTCCAGGCTACATGCCCAAGGGCCGCAGCCTCTCGCCTCGCGCCTGGCACGGCTTGCCGCGCACGCACGTTGAGCCGACGCGCCGCGCGAGGGCGGCGAAGGTGACGGAGCTCGAAAAGTGGATTGCAGCCCTGCGGGGAGGAGGGGAAGAGGGCTCCGGTGCTTCGTCAGGGTTCGTCAGGGTTCGTCAGGGAGGAGGGGAAGAGGGCTCCGGTGCTTTGGGTGGGGGCTCGCCTTGCGCCGTCCCCTTTGCCGTGGCAGGGGATAGCTCTCTACGCGCGCTCCGCGCCGCCACGGCGAGCGCCAGGCGGATTGCCCGCGAGGTGCAGACCCGGAACCAAGCAGGGGCCATGCGCTCCATGGGCCCTCTGGGCGACGTGGTGGGCGCCGTGGTGGGCGTCCCGCCGAGCCCCCGCACGCCGCCGCGCTGGATGGTCGCGCGTCCTGTACGAGAGGATGGCATGGGCGGCAGGGTGCTCGAGGGCGCGCTCGACACGGCGCACGCTTGGAAGGATGTTGTGTGAGGGAGGTTCATGGCGTCGGGTGTGTGACGGAGGTCGGTGTCGCTGCGTGCGATGGGTGAGTTTAGATGATGGCGACGAGGACTTCGGGGTCCTCATTCGCATGACGGCATGAGCCATGGTGACGTCCTTCATCGACGGTACAACTTCGCATCGAACGAAGCACGAAATGTGGGTAGTACAGTAGCGGGGTCTCGATCATACCGCGAGCTGCACCGTACTAGGCGGAGCACCCCTAGCCGCGAGCGGGGACTCCCTCGGGACCAAGGGCTACGATGCGTGTTCCGTGGTGTCAGTCGTCTGTTTCAGGATTCCGCGGATCGCGGTGCGGTGCACGCATTGACAAACAACCCGACGCCAGAGCGTTTTCTCGGGGTCGTGTCCGCCTCCCCATTTCACGTTCACAGGCAAACTGGGCCTAAAAAAGGAGACGAGATGCAAGTCGCGGTCCAGGAGAGGTGCACTGGTGTCGAAGCGGAGCTCTTATCGCCCGTGCCTTCGTTTGACAACTCCATGGACCCTGAGCTGCGCGATCTCCTCGCCGGCGTGAATCAAGATGCACTGATGATCCTTGCCGACAACGATATTTGCTCCGTGGACGATGCCAAGTTGCTTTCCGCTACAGACCTTGAAAAAATGGGCATCAAGCTTGGATCGCGCAATAGGATCCTCAATCTGCTAGCCTTGTCCCCGCCACCGGTATCGCCGGCGCCACTGCCTCCACCATCTGCTCCGCCGGCACCAGCAACGCCAGCGCCACTGCATGACGTCGAGCAATCTCCGGTGGCCATCGAGGGTGGACAGGGGGCCGTCGATGGGCTCGAAGATTTTCTGAAGGCCGCAAAGTGTGAGGATTGGCTCGTGAGGGCGGCAACCTGGTGCAAGGAAAACGGCGCTGAGACTCTAGACGAGTTGCTGCAGTGTCAGCCCAGTACGCATGCGATGTTCGTAGACGCTCTCAACCTTCCCGTCGTAAAGCGGGAGCAGCTGGAGCGGCAGTTGGCGAAGCGACTCCGGGAACAGTCCTCATCTGCCGATGACCACTCGACGATACCCAAGTCTGCGGCCGTGAACACGCCCGCCGCGGAAGCCGCCTCAACCGCGATCGCCAACAAGTTCCTGCCCGACCTGCCCACGTTTGTCTTCGGCGATCGCTCTCTCTTTGAGGACGGCATCCTCGCGCGCGTCGGAAATCTGTCTCGAAGCGTGCAGGAAGAGTTTGAGGAGAATGAGCGCGGCTTCTGGCTGCCCGAGCTACGCTACGTGACAGAGCAGCCAGCTAGAGAGGCATACCCATCGACAAAAGGAGTGGCGCCGAGCGACGCCCTCGTGCCAAGCTTCACTCGCGACCTCGGCCGTACCGGATGGGTGCTCTCCAAGTTCCACGAGGCGCAGCCTACGGAGGGCAACGGCCCCGGCCAGATCCCCGAGCGTCTCTCCCTCGCCGAGACGGCCGTACTACGCACCTACACGGGCCCGTGGTTTAAGGCGATCAACTTCTACCTGCGCTACCTGCCAGAGGTACATTGCTGTGACGTATTGCCGTATCATGAGCACCACGACCCTCGCCGCTGCTTCCTCGCTAAGCCAGGCCATGAGGACGTCTGCCACGCATGCAACAAGCCCAAGAGCAAGCACTTCATTCAGACGCTCGATTCATGGGCCACAAGTGCAGCACTACTTGTGGGTGGCATCCTCAAGCTTCGCTGCGCCTCGACCCCTATGACAGTCTATCGCGGCGTCAAGGAGTCGTCCATCCGTCTGCCGGAGTCGTTTATCGAGCGCAGAGACGCGTTCGCATGCGGCGTCGAGCTTGCGCCCATGAGCACCACCGAAGCCAAGGAGGTGGCGCAGAGCTATGCTGGGGACGACTTTGGATCGCTCTTTCAGATCGAGTTTGATGCGGCGAATCTCGGAGCGCAGCTCGGCTTCCTTTCGCAGTACCCAAAGGAAGAGGAGCTCGTCTATCCGCCGGGCACCATGCTCACCTGCATGGCGGTCGAGCCGCTCGAGGGCCAAGCTTCCAAGCGCCTCCTTCGTATCAACTGCTCAATCAACCCCGACAAACAAGTCAAGGACGCCATCGCAGCAATTAAGACGCACCTCGACATGCCCGGTCCGCAGGGCGCACTGCCGCGAATGTACATGCTTGTGGTACTCCAGACGCCGCCTGTGCTCTTCAGCCACGTCCGTTCCCATCTCAGCCCGTTGCAGCAGCTTGCAAGTACCGCCCTTGCCGACCAGTGCGCTCAGTGGCTGGCCAAGGGGAAGGCGACAATCTGCTTGCGAGACGCCGATCCCTACGCCGTGCGCCGCTCGCTCATGCGCAGCCAAACGCACTGCCTCGTGTGGCACGGCCTGGGCTACGACGTGGCGCCTTCCACGTGTTCAGGCTCGCTTACGATCATGACTTTGGCGGCGGAAATCAGTGATCTTCCGAAGGTCCGTCGACCTCGGGTCGCTCTTGTGGCCTTGCAGCACGGGGCGGAGCGCGCCGCAAAGCATCTGAGTGACCACGGCAAAATTGGCTGTGTCTTCTGGGTGCGCACCACAAATGAACCACCTCTGCTGCACGAGTTACTGTCCATAGTCGTCGACCCAATCCTCGAATATGTATGCCTTGGCGTTCTTGGTGAGAAGCTCATGAAATACTTCGGCGAGGCGCGCATGAACCTGTCAAGCCACATCGCAGATGGTGGCTGCGTTGGCTCGCCGACCAGAGTCGATTGGCCGACAAGTCCAGCAAGCACTTCACCGTTGTGGATCGAGAGGGAGACGACGGCGTTATTACGTCCCTCTAACCTCGTCGACGAATCGACGCACGAGTTGTGCGAATCACTGTCGTCGCTGCAGCTGCTCGCGTGCGACGTGCCCGAGGTCGAGGAGCTCCGAAAGATTCTCGTCGCGCGTAGAGAACGAGTCGTCGCTGTGTTGGGCGGGAGCGGAGCCACTACGGACGAGAAGTTGGCGCATCGCTGCCGGAGCATCGCTCTCGAGGCGACCATGTCACTACTGATGCGCCGGACCAGCTCCTTCGTGCTGATCTGGCGCATCTCGGACGAGCAGAGCCTCAACGAAGGCATGGATCGGATTAAGGCCGCTGGCTCGCTCGCCGCTGTGCTCGTGTGGGTCGATCTCGTCGAGTCGCTGCCGCTCGTGCAGCTATCGACCTTACTCAAGCCCATTTTGGCACGAGTGCGCGAAGCTGCCTGCGCGGTTGTGCTCACGTGCTTAGGAACACACGCACAGCAGATGCAGGCTCTTGACGAGGATCTGGGCTTAGGAGTGAGCAGCTCAATTGATGAAGATTGATATGTACCCGAGCTCCACCACTAAGGAGCATGGTGTGTTGTGCTGCACAGAAGATGCTGCGTATTGGGCAAGCGGACGAGGCCGAGATGGAGTCAGATGCATCCACGCGCCATGACGAGTTGCGATTCACCCTACATGCGCCCGGAGGCCAAGCCGTGGATCCCATGAGCGTCGTTGAGCCAACAGTGCTTCAGGCAGCCATCGAAGCCGCGCTCGGTGGGCAGCATCCTCTCGCAGCAATGTACGTGAATGATGAGCAGGCCATACTCGCACGCATCCCGGTGACTGATGTCGCCTTTCTTCATGGACTGCGCGACAAGGTGCTTGAGGGTAGATTTGCCGTCGAGCTCACCGACGGGCTCCGCAAGCTGCAGAGCTCAGTCAGCCTGGACGTCAAGGTCGACCTCAGCGCATTTGTCGAGCTCTACGAGAGAAGCGTGGTACGTCTCGATAAGCTTACCAAGCACCAGCAGCAGAAGCGGCTCGAGTGCAACGGCCACCAGAGCGTGCGTATCGAGGCACCAGCTGGCGGCGGTAAGACGTTCATTGCCCTGCACGAAATGCTGGGCGTACTCCAATTGGAGAACGCCGCGGTCCTCTTTGTCGCCCCGCGCGAGGCTCTCGCCGTTTTCGTTGCATCCTGGATTAGAATACGCCTCGAGCTCGACAACAAATATAAGAGTGATGAAATGCTCTGTCGGCTGTGGTTCCTTTTTCTGCCCTTTGATCAAGGCGTGAGGCGGGCCAGCCTGTCAGACGATGGATCCTTCAAGCAGCCATCTGCAGACGAGATGCCCAAGGAATTCAGCATGGTCGTCGTTGATGAGGGGCATCACATATATAACAATCCCGCCATGCGCGAAACGGTCGAGTCACACGTGACACCGTCTCGTACACGACGCATCGTCCTCGCTGATGTGTCGCAGTCGCTCGGCCGGGACATTGCGTACCCACCCGCGCACCGCGTGGTGGAGCTCACCGAAGTTGTGCGATGCTCGAAGCGCATCGTACAGGCCGCGTCCGTCGTTCAGCTCGGAGGCGAGCGGAAGCTGCACACGCAGTGCCATCACAAGTCAGACGGGCCACCAGTCAAGTCGTTCTTGTTCGAGCTTGCGGCTAGCAGCAGCTCTGCGGAACGATTCCACGCATACGCGGAGCGCGTGATGGCGGCGCTCGAGCACATCGCAAACCGCTTTCCAAGGCTCGAGCTCAGGAACCGCGTCGCCATCCTCGTCCCAGACGCTCCGTTTCTCGATGGTCTCAAGCCCCAACTGATGGCAGCGTTCCAGGCGCGAGGCAGGCGGTCCGATCAGACGCCAGGGCAGCAGTACAATCTGATCGAGGCGAGAGAAGCTGCGTCTGCCCTGCGCTGTCGAGGGCGGAGTGGCGATGGTGAGGCACTCGTACTCGACACGATCGGCAACTTTGATGGGCTCGAACGGCTGATTGTGATCGCAGTCGGCCTCGACGCACCACTCGACAAGGAGTCGGACGATGCTTTCTTAGAGACGCGCTCGCGGCTCTACCGCGCCTTGACGCGGGCGCACATGCTAGCAATGGTCGTCAACGAGGCCGTCCGAGGCGGCTTGCTTGAGTGGCTCAACCTCATCAAGCTGAAGGAGGGCCAGTTTGATCCACAGGCGGAGCTTGCGCGCATAAATGCGGACGCTGCAGAAGCAGAAGTGAAACGGCGTTTGGAGATTGACAAGGCGCTTCAGGCAGCCATTGAGCGGCGTGCGCGTGCGCGTGCCGTGCCTTGCTCGTTGACTGAGGAGGAGCATACGCGTGTTCGTTCGCTCATCGACAGGGCGGTGACAACTGGTGGCCAGTCCCTCGAGGCTGCGGCCGACGCGCAGCTAGACAGCTGGTGCACGCAGAAGGACGCTTTGCGCATACAGATCTCATCCGCTGAGACGTCGGAGCTCCTCATCTACGACCTTCTCGGGCCCAAGTTTACCGCACGCAGCCTGGAAGGTCAAGCGGTCACCGAGCAGACGGTCTGGGATACGAGCGCAAACAGCACATTGATGTTCAACCCGGACACATTGATGTTCAACCCGCTTCAGCAAGAGGGGGCCGATGCGGCAGCCAAGGCGGCAGCCAAGGCGGCCGCCGAGGCGGCCAAGGCGGAGGCCAAAGAGGCACAGGAGGTGGAGTCGGAGGCCCGTCGAAAGGCACAGGAAGTGGAGTCGGAGGCCCGTCGAAAGGCACAGGAGGAAGAAGATCGCCGTCGGCTGCAAGAGGGCAAGTTTGATCGTGAGGCGGAGTCCGCCGCACCCGCCGCGTCGCTGGCGGAGCAAGAGCAACTGGAACAACGCGTCCGCCTCGCCGCCGCAGCGCGTTTGGCGATGCAGCCACCGCCTCTGGAGGAGGAGCAGCCCGTGCCGCTGACAACTGGTGGCCAGTCCCTTGAGGCTGTGGCCGACGCGCAGCTAGACAGCTGGTGCCAACAGCTAGACCACAAGGTGCTCGTGGCGTGGCTGCGCGATACCTGCAGGCTGCCTGAGGACGAGTTGGTCAGCGTCGCCGACATCTTTCTCGAGGAGAAGTTCCGCACGGTCTCCCAAATCGAGGCATTGCAGGGGCGCCACCGAGAGCATTGGCCTGAGAAGCTCTCAAATGGGCACCGTGTCAGCATCGACGATGCGGTGCTGCGCACGCGCCAGCCGCAGATGCCACCGGCACCGCCACCGTCCTTGGCGTCGTCGAGCAGCCGCGAGATTGTCGATCTGCTGGCGCAGCGCTGTCACGAGCCCGACGCGGACGTAGAGGACGTCATAGCCTTCTTCGAGGCGATCAGGCTGCAGCAGTACGTGCCTATGCTGCGTGAGCGTGACGTGGACGGCCCGCTCTTGCTCTACCTTGTCGAACAAGGCATGGAGTCGCTCAAGGAGCTCGTGCCCAACAATCTGGATGCAATCAAGGTGCGCGCGAAGCTGAGGCCGCACACTACTATCATGTCCTCTACGGCGAGCAGTTTGCCACACCCTCTACTACCGGAAACGATGAAGTTCAACCCGCTTCAGCTGGACGGCGATCTCCAAACACAATCAGGGCCTATGATTGAGGAGTTAGTCGAGATGGACGACGCAGACCTTGCCCAAGAGATGGACGACGCAGACATTGCCCAAGCTCTGGCGCTGTCCATGCTGAAACCCTCGCGCCATGCGAGCGAAACATATAGGTTGCCATCCGTGAGTGACCTGCCAGAGGCGACGCTGACCATCTTGCTCAAGGTTTTGAGCAACGTGATCGAAAATCCCGAAAATCCAAGATTTCGCTCGCTGCATAAGACGAACAAGGCGCTCAGCCAAAACCTGTTCCCACATCAAGATGCCGTCGCCTTCCTGTGCGCTTGCGGCTTTGAGGAATCGAATGAGGGCGTGCAGCTTCCCGAGGGTGCAGACCTCAAGCTCGTGGATGAGGCTCTGAACAGCGTTCGCGCCGCCCTCGGGCCCGCGGGAAAGTCTGCAGTGGATCAGATCATGGAAGCTGTCAAGGGCGCCGGGGCATTCAGCGCTGGTGGCTCTGTGTCCGACCTGGCGCCGCCAGCGGCGGAGCTGGCTGTATGGCGTCGGCAGCAGGGTCTGGGCATCGTGGGCTTCATCTTCGAGGGCGAGACGCCCCATGCGTTGCTCGAGCTCGGCACGCGCGTGCTCGACATCGGTGCGGTCGTAGAAGGGAGCGACAGCCCCGTCTACGGCACAGTGGTGGGCTGGACGACGGCGCAGGGCCGATTCTACGACACGAGCGCCGGCTGTTCGAATAAAAACGGCTGTGTGCGCGTCTACTATGATAAGAAGCCTTCCGCGCACGACGGCAACCCGTGGAACGTGATGGCGGCCAACCGGCTCCTGTTTCTCGATGCGGCCGCGCCCGACCCGCCCTACGACACGCTCACCCGGTCGCGGCCGCCGGAGGCAAAGGGCGACTACGGCGGCAAGTTCGGCGTGGGCTCGCGCGTAAGAGTTAAGAAGAGCGTCTCTGCGCCAGCATACGGCTGGGGCGGCGTCGAGCATGGCATGGAGGGGGTCGTCATCAAAATCGACTCCGACGGCGACCTCAAGGTCGACTTCCCAGGCTACACAGGGTGGAGTTGCAAGGCCTCTGAGATGGAGGCCGTGGGAGGCGACGGTGGTGGGATGGGCGGCGGGACGGGTTCTAGGACGGGCGGCGGCCACAGCGCTCCCTCGAAGCGCGACACGACCCAGAGGGAGCACTTAAAAATGCAAAAGTCGCAGATGATGCAGATGCTCCAGATGGCGCGCATCGCGCACGAGGCTGCTTCCCCGGCTTCCTCCGGACACGCGTCCGTCTGGGCTCACGGTGCGCCGCATCCCGATCTCCGGATCGGCGTGCGCGTACGTGACTCGCGCTCGGGCGTGTGCGGCTACGTGCTCGGCTGGGTGCACAAGGGCGTACACTACGGCGACGTGTCCGGCGGCCTCGAGTCGGGAGGCGAACGTGGTGCGCGCGTGCGCTTCGATCGGACGACGCAGGAAATCCCCAAACACGAGTGGAATTTGGATGCGCGCCGGCTCGAGTTCATCACCGGCGACCTCAACAACATCTTCATGGCCGCGGCCGAGTCAGTCACGCGACTTGAGGCGCTACTCAATAGCCCCGAGTGCAACCCAAATGTGCAGGACGCGTCGGGGGCATCGCCGCTGTGGCACGCGTGCCGCGCTGGGTCGCTCGAGTGCACTCGGCTGCTCCTTGAGCGTCGGGCCGACGTACAAATCCAGCCAAGAGGCAAGCTGAGCCCCCTTGGCGAGGCTGCGCGAAACGGATTCGTTGTGTGCGTGCAGCTGCTCCTCGAGCACGGCGCCAACATGGAGGCGATTGACGACGAGCAGACCACGCCGCTCTTTGCGGCGGTCCGTGGCGCGCACAGCAGCTGCGTCGAGGCGCTCGTCAATGCGCGTGCCAACTTGGAGTGCAAGACCAAGCCGCTCGAGTGCACGCCGCTTGGTTGGCTCTGCTGCGTCGAGCCCAACCTCAACCTGCCCATCCTCCAGATGCTGCTCCAGGGCCGGGCCAACGTGGACACCTACCAATTTGACGCAATCGCGAGGTCGATGTCACCGCTCCACTTTGCAGTGCTCGGCGATCGTACCGATGCCGTCAAGTGGCTGCTGGCCAACGGTGCAAACATCCACGCGCTTGACGCCGATGGCGACCCACCCGTCTTGGTCGCATGCGTAGCCGACCACCCCGAGTGCTGCAGGCTACTGCTCGGCGCCAAGGCCGACGCAAACACGACGAAAGACGATGGTACCACGCTGCTCAACGCCGCGGCGCATGGCGGATCGACCGAGTGCGTCCAGCTGCTTTTGGAGCATGGCGCGGCACAGACGATCAATAAGATGGATCGGATAGGCACCCATGCGATGCACTGGGCGTGCCAGGACGCCTACCCCAAGATCCTCGAGCTGCTCTGCAAGGCCAAGGCCGACGTCGAGAATAAGAATGGCAAAGGCGGTTCTCCTCTCTTGCTTGCGCTTACTTACGAAGAAGTCCGGAAAGATGTCAAGCTCGAGTGCGTGCGCATCCTCATCGAGCACAAGGTCGACGTCAACGCCATCGACCCGCGCGATGGCGAGAGCCCACTCGGTTTTGTCTCAAAAAAGGGATCGATCGAGGCGGCGGCGCTGCTGCTCAAGGCGGGCGCCACGGCCACCATCGGTCACAAGGACCACCGTGGCGCGCACCCAATGCACTGGGCGTGCCAGGAGGCGAACCCTCCGCTGCTCAAGCTACTCATTGAGGCGAAGGGGAATGTGGAGCAGCCCAATGGCAAAGGCGGCACGCCGCTCATGCTGGCCACCTGTGACCCGGGCCCGCGCAACGTCGAGTGTCTTCGGATGCTGCTCAAGGCAAAGGCGGACCCAAACCAGCTCGATCACGATGGTGACCCGGCGATCATTCGTACGATGATACGTGATGACGAAGCCCAGAGCGCAGCGCTGCTCGAGGCGGGCGCGCGTGCGAATGCCACCGATCATCACGGCATCAGCCTGGTGCAGCGCTTCGGCGCGCTCGCCCAGCCCAAAATGCTCCGGCTGCTCATCCAGCATGGCGCCGACGTGAGCGGCGTGCTCGATCTCGTCCAGGTTGGTTTCTCGTCGGGGATGGTGAAGAAGCCGGTCGAGGCGCAAAATGAGGTCTTGCAGCTGCTGCGCGATGCGCCCTCGGTGCGTGCGCGCTTTCTCGAGGAGCAGCCTGTCAAGGAGCAGGCGGAGGCCAAGGAGGCCGAGGCCCAGTTAGCTGCCGAGGCCGCCGCGGTGATCAAGATGCAGGCAATGCAGCGCGGCAAGTTGGCCCGACGAAAGGCACAAGAGGAGGAAGAGCGCCGTCGGCGACAGGAGCATGCTGCGGCCGAGCGACGCCGTGCGAACGACCGCAAGGGACTCGTGGCGTGGCTGCGCGATACCTGCAGGCTGCCTGAGGACGAGTTGGTCAGCGTCGCCGACATCTTTCTAGAGGAGAAGTTCCGCACGGTCTCCCAAATCGAGGCATTGCAGGGGCTCAACCTAGAGCTTTGGCCTGAGAAGCTCTCAAAAGGGCACCGTGTCAGCATCGACGAGGCGGTGCTGCGCACACGCCAGCCATTGGCACCGCCGCACGACGACACGGTTACATAAGAAAACACGGTGGCCAAGAAGGCCGCCGACGAGAAGGCTGCAGCCGCGAAGGCGGCCGACAATGCCGCAGCGGAAAAGGCTTTTGCCGGAGCCGCAGCAGCAGAGGCGGCGGAGGAGCTGCGGCGCCGAGCCACGGCGCTGGGGTTCCTGCAGGTGCTCACGCCTGCCGGCATCGCCGACGACGCGACGTTGAAGAAGTCGATCGCGTGGTGCGATGAGATGGGCGCGACGAGCGTGTCCGACATTGTCGAGTGCGACATGGTCGACGACTTTGTTCGCCATCTCGGCCTGAGGCCGACCCCCGACAAGAAGCTGCGCACCATGCTGCAGGCTCTGACAACCGCAAGCAGCAGCAGCAACCCAGGTCGACCCATGGCTCTGACAACGCCACCGTCGGTCTTGGAGGTCTTGCAGCTGGAGGCCGAGGCCCGACGAAAGGCACAGGAGGAGGAAGAGCGCCGTCGGCGACAGGAGCATGCTGCGGCCGAGCGACGCTGTGCGGACGACCGCAAGGTGCTCGTGGCGTGGCTGCGTGATACCTGCAGGCTGCCTGAGGACGAGTTGGTCAGCGTCGCCGACATCTTTCTAGAGGAGAAGTTCCGCACGGTCTCCCAAATCGAGGCATTGCAGGGGCGCCACCGAGAGGATTGGCCTGAGAAGCTCTCAAATGGGCACCGTGTCAGCATCGACGACTCGGTGCTGCGCACGCGCCATACGATGAGCCTGAAGTTGCTCGACACGATGCCGCTGCTCGAGCCGATGTGGGAGAACGGCCTAGTTTGGATCAGGGAGCGCGCCGACGACGATGTGAAGCTCTGCGAATGCAACGTCGGCGGGATCGGTAGGGATGCCGGTGCAAGCGCCGCCGGCGATCATGGCGATCCGAGCACCCGGGCGGCGGCCAAGCTGCTCGCGATGCTCGACCAAGCATCGAGCCACGTGTCAGCCACCAGCATCGCCACGCAACACACGGTCGATAAGGTGGTGCTGTGCAAGAGCAATTCGCGCTCGATGGCGTTCACGTTGGCCGCGAAAAAGCTCAGCCAACGCGCGGCTGACACGTCTACCTTTGGGCTTGCACACGAGATGCGCGCGGGCTTCGGCGCGTCATCAGACGCCGGCCCGGACGGCAACGAAGAGGCGCGTAAGAAGGTGCTCGAGCGTTTCCTAACTTGGCCGTCGCTCTGGTGCGACACGCGGCTAGAGCACAGCCGTGTCTTGCTCGTCTATCACACGCCCCCATCGGAGGAGATTGCCCGCAAGATCCTGCTCGGTGGCTTCGCCAACCTGGGCAAGCGGGACGTCGGCTATTACGGGAGCGGCATCTATGTGACGCTGGACCTGGACTATTGCATGGAATACGCCACGGACAAGCGCGGATCTACACCGGTCATCGTGTGCGCGTTCGTCATGGGCGTCGCCTTCCCCATCGTCGAGTCGCCAAAGAATCCGAATGGCTTCCTCGGCAAGCCTCTCGTCGTCAAGGCGGACACGCACCTCGTCGTCGTGTCGCGAAGTGATGGCGCTAGCGAGCCGGTCCCGTTCGAATCCTGGGCTAGCACGCGCACTTGCACCGAGCTCGTCGCTCGTAATGATGCGCAGGTGCTCCCGCTCGGCTACATGATGCTGTCCAAAAAGGGCTGAATGCTCAGTGCCAGCCGACACGACACGTGCGTGTATATTCGAGTAGGTGTATTTGTGACGTTGCGTGTCCCGTTACTCCGCTCGTACTGATACTGTAGGGTTACCACTACGGATTCCGTATCATAGGCGGGCATTGGCATCATCAAGCGAGGGGCTTGATCATCTTTCCCGCTGACGCGACTTTTAAACTAGAGAGTCTAGAGATACCCGCTGTACTGAGTGTACTGTACACTCCTCGCCTGCAGTTACCGACGCTCCTGCAAGGAGGGCTCCGCCGTCAACAGGACGGGCACGCCTGCGGCGAAGCTCAAGCTATTTGGGACGTGCAGCCGCGGGTCGCGCAGCTCGAAGTAGGGCACGTCCTCTTCGGCGCAATCATCAGTGCTGCGCACAAGGCGCTTCTTCTCCGTCACGGCCGCCTTGCCAGCGTCAAAGGCCGAGCAGTAATCCTCGCTGCGGCGAGCGGAGCGACCCAGTGCGCGGAAGAAGCCACGAACAAAGAGGTACGCCGCCTCATCCTGACATGCTGTTTCCCAGCCGACCACGAAAGGCACTCCGCGATCTCGGCACAATCTCGCAAGCTCGGCGCTTTCACAGCCGTTGAGCACGAGCAGCTCAATGCCACTCTCGCTGCCGCTCTGACGGGCGTGGCTGCCAAAGAGCGTGGCGATGGCCTCACGATCGACGATCGGAGCCAAGGTGCCGTCGGCATGGGTGAAGCCGAGGGTCTTGGGAGAGCCGTGGTTCGCGTGGCCGGAGAAGAGGAACGCCGACGGCAGCTGGCTGCGCTGCGCACGATCACGAAGCTCTTGCGACAGCCGCTCGAAGGTGCAAGTGCGATCCTCCTTGACTGCTGCGGACCACTGCGCTGCCGACTGGCCGAAGGGGAGAGTCGCGCCGCCGATGATGGTGGCGGGCATGCCGTAGGACGCCGCGAGCGCATCGTTGAGCGCTTGCGGGAGGCGAGACCCAGGAGTCGGGTCCTTGTCGGGGTTACATACGAAGGCCAGCAGCTCGTGGCCGACCCTTGGCGACTCCTGCTCACGCAGCAGCTCGTCGCGGAGCCGCTGCATCTCGCTGTGCAGCAGGCGGGACTCGTAGTTGCGCATCTGCGTCTGCGTCATCAGGGCGTCACGCAGCGCCTTGGCCTTCGCACCCTCGGGATCGAGAGAGCCCCATCCCCCCGGCGGAGATCGCTCCTCAAGATTGAGCTTACCGACGAGGTACCCAAACGCCATCGGGAGATTGCCTCCAAACAGTCGACGAGCGATCTCAATGTTCTCTGGCGTCATGCCCGGGGCTTGCACGGGGACCCGCATCATCATGGCTTGTAACGATGCGTAATTCCGGTCCAGGATCGCTTGCACCATTGCGCGCTCTTGAGGGTTGGTGTGCGCGCTGGCATCGAGCGGTACGCCCGCTCGAGTGAGAGCTTCGGCGCATTCGGCGTGCCCAGCCATGAACGCGGCTTCTAGCGCCCGGTACTCGAAGGATGCTTGGAAGCCGCGGCGGTGCAGTGCGGAGAAGATGTTGCCGCTGCGGCCTTGTTGACGTGCCCTGCCGCGGTACGCGCTGAGGAGGGTGTTGACGAGCTCAAGGCGCGCCTGAGAGCGTATGCCTTGCGAGCTGCATGCAATGTAGAGCGGCTCCGTGTCGTAGGTGCCCAGCTCTCGTACATGGCCAGAGAGCTCCAAGTCGATCAAGTTGGGCGTGTGCTCCAGCAGCCTTCGCACGACCTCCACGCGGCCGCACTCGATGGCAAACTTGAAGGCTGAGAATGGGCTCATGCAATAGATTTGATGCGATCTGATGCGCATCAGGATGAGAGCAAGTTCGAGCTGCACACGCATGCACACGAACGGTAGCGCATCCAGATGAGTTACACCTGGCCCAGCCCGCTGGCCATCGGAGGCATCAAACCACGTCACCAGATTGTCAAGACTGTCCAGGCGGTCGTCCACGTGACGTGGCGGAGAGGCGGCCCAGGACCCGAACTCAGACCATTCGGAATCTGTGAAGGATCGACGGAGGAACACCACTTGATCGAGGTCCTTGATGCTGCCCTCACCCTTGGGATCGAGTTCTCGAGGCAGCACACGCAGGCTGCCATCTCGGTGGAACTCGTCGAGGAACTCACGCAGCTGTAGCACGGCCATGTCCGGCACCGCCCCGACCACAATCACGGGCACGCGCATGAGCACGTCCGGCGGTGGCGGCTGCTCTGGCGGTGGCGGCTGCCGCAGCGAAAGCGCCAACGCCTGCTCCAGCTCATCGTCGTCCTCCATTCTTCGTTTCATAGAGCGACATCGCGCTGTGTTGGGCACTGACATCCGATGACCCAGGACGGTACAAGCCACGACCGTAAGTCGTGACGACGTCGACGACGACGCAACAATTCAATTCAATTCAAAATCAACAATATCAGCGGTCGCGACCGGCCGCTATAAAACAGCCCCGCTAACCATAGCATTAGCATCCTCTTCTTCAAGGACTACGACCATATAGCGCGCGGCGATGCAGGACCTGTTCAAGCTGCGCGGAATGCGCATGCTCCCGGCCGAGCGCGCGAAGGCGCTCGGTGGACGGACGATCGAGGAGGTGTTAGGTGTAGGGGGGTAACGCTACATGTTCCATTCGTTTCTGGTATCCACTAAAGAGTTCAATAGAGCGTTCCATAGGTTTGACCAGAAGTTGTTTTCCGTGTAGTTGCGTTCTTTTTGGTTGGCCTCCGCGGAGCCATTTGGTAGAATCATCGGCCTAGGTTCGAGGGGGTCGGGTATCTCCTCATAGTTGTCCGGCCCAGCCTGACTCATGACATGACGAAAACACTCGACGTTGTGTTCGATGCCATTATTCCTCAGCAGACTCTTATTCGGCAAGCACCACTCCTCTCTGCCGAAGTCGCTACCCTGCAGCGCCTTGAGTACGTGGTAGCTGACTCGCTGCTTGTCCGGCTGGAGTACGACGTGGATCCACAGCCGTATCTCTGTTTTCCGCTCTGGATCAACGGTCGAAATTTCGACCATTTGCAGCGCACGCAGGAAACAAGGATTAGCATCGAGCAGCTTGCGCGCTCTTTGACGAAGAGCATCTCGCATTCCAGGGTCGACCCATGCCTCGAACGCCCGCTGCTTATCATCAGCCTGACTCGGCACAGGGCTGGCCAGCGCCCCAGCGCCGTCTTGCAATGCCTCTGACGCCGCTTCGTGCGTCTTGCGCACGCAGTCCTCGATGCCATCTCGATCATCTAGCCGTGCCACATGGTCTCCGAGCTTGCAGCACCGAATGCCCTCGTCTAGGAGCGGTGCGCAACGCTGCCGCGCGAGCTGAAAGAGCGCATGCGCCGCAACTGGATGCATCAGCAGCACGAGCAGGACCGACCCGCCACGCTTCCACACCATGTCGATGTCATCCACACCGACACCAGAAGGCCAGACGCTTGACTTTGTCAGCTCCTTCACTTTGGCCTCGATGATGTCCTCGACGGACGAGGTGCTGCTGCTATCACTTGGTGTCTCGGAGCCATAATTGACGACCATACTATCATCCCGAAGCGACGGGCTGATCGCGATTTTTATCTCGCAGTTGCGGGTGCCCACCCGCGCCATCCGCTTCCTTCCAGGATGGTTGAGCTCGATCTGTACGAGTCGATAATCACCATTGCAGATCTCGTCATCCAACAGCAAGGCCAGCACTTTACGCAGCCTCAGTACGCGCGCATCGTCAAACGCGGAGATGTCTCCTTCAATGCACAGCGTGATCATCTCATGCGGTATCATCGACGGCGATGTCAACGTGGTGCTGGTGCCGTCGGTGCTGGTGCTGGCGCCGGTGCCGGGGGTGTTATGGAGTAACATAGCTTGAGACAGCCAGTGCTTCGTAATCGGCTGGGCTCCAGGCATGTCGACGGGAGCTGGCAGGTGATACGTCGCCATGGATTGCTGCAGCAAGTACTGCTTCAGAGCGGCTGCCTGCATGTCGATGGACGCGAGCTCAGCCTGACAATGTTGTGCCTTCCAGCTCTCTGATGCCGCCAGCTTGATGGTTTCCGCCGCCTGCTGCACATCAACTGCACTTGAGCTCGCAGCCGATGCGGCACAGGTGGCCCTATCGGCAGAGCTAGTCGCATCGACTGCGGCAGCATTCGCGCCCATGGTATGCAGAGCCGCATCTTGCTCGTGCCCGCGCGCCTCGGCCGCTGCTGCGCGTGCCTCATCCCGAGCCGCCAATCCTTGCTCCGCGTTGTGCATGGGGCGGCTCTCCAGCTGCCCTCGGAGACGTTCGCGAGCAGGTCGTCCGATGGGCTCGCACTGGATGTGATCGAGGACCGCCCTCAAGGGCTTCTCCAGAGCCTCAATGGGCCGTGCCTTGCCATTTGGCCCCAAGTCCCCCCGAACACTGTGCACCGCCCAGCCGACCACAGCCCCGCTCGATGCGTTGACGACCGGCCCGCCGCTGTGTCCCGAGTAGATCGTCACCCCCAATTTGAGCCAAGCTCCAGAAATGTCTTTCTCGAAGCGGCCAGCGTAGTGTCCACGACAAGTGGTGGACGTGCGCTCAGCACCGAAGCCCATATCATTTCCTCCCTGGTGGCTGCCCTGCCCGTACCCAAGCAGCACGAGTTCGTGGCCCTCGACAAGCTCAGGTTCTGACGTGCGGCCCAGAGGCAGTGCGCCAGCAGGCTCACGGTCTCGATGCCATGGAAGCTCAGATGCGAGCCCTTGGAGCGGCCCACCCGTCCACTCACACAGCTGGAGAATGGCAAGGTCGATCCTCTCGTCGTTGTACACGATCATCTCTCGGGCTTCGGTAGCAGCAGACCAGGTCGATGGGATCGGATGGGGATACCTGGGCTCGAGAGGCGGCTGGCTAACAAGCAGCAGCTTCGCGCGTCGAACCCAACGCACACTCTCACCGATGCCGACGCCAATGGCAAGGCCGTAATCCTTCGGGTCCAAAGGCGATGCGTGGAAACAATCGATAGCGACGTGGGCGCAGGTGCACAAGAGCCCACGATCCAGATCAACTATCCAGCCGCTACCAATGAGAGCATTATCATCGGGTGCAAGGCTCTTCCGCACACCAATTGCCACCACGCCGCGCTGCCAGTGAGGTACAGTTGAGGACATGAGCCGAGGTTCCCCCTTGTGCGGAACTCCACTGCAGAACTCCGTGGGCCTCCTGTGGAGCTCCGACGCGGGGTGATAGGCCGCCATCTCTTGGTCCGCCACGGCAGCGATGTGAGTTGTCGGTACTCCATGGCAGATCGCGCTGTGTTGGGCACGGTGTACAATTGTATTCGATGACCCAGGACGGCTTCGACCGTAAGTCGTGACGACGTCGACGACGACGCAACAATTCAATTCAATTCAATTCAAGTCGCAATTAACAATCGCACCTCGCGACCGGCCGCTATAAAACAGCCCCGCGCCACTCCGCCACACCACGAGACCTCGAGACAATCACAGTGGATCACCGGTACCGGGTACCGTGCACTGTGCACACATCTCTGGTGGATGGCACCCCCATGGCAGCGGTCCACTCCCCTCTACAAACAGCCGCGCGGGCTGACCAATATCCATGAATACCCTCGAGCCTCGAGATCAGTCATCAGATGTGGAGGGCATGCGTGGCTCAGGTGAGGCTGACGCTACCCTACCCTTACTCCTCATCAAGCGCGCGCAGCGTCTCTCGATATTGAGCCAGCTCGGCGCGCACGCGTGCGAGGCGTGCTGCAAACTCCTCTCGCGCCTGCCCCCTTGAAGTAGGTGCTTGGTCCACCGCGCTCAGACTTCGGTAGCTACCTTCGTCGTCGGGCGTCAGAAGACGCTCCCAAATGCTCCAAATCTGGTCGAAATCCAATTCCAAGAGATCGTCAGTTGACATGTCCGACTCGGTGAATGTCATCATCATTTGGTTGGCCTCCGCGGAGCCATTTCGTAGAATCTTCGGCCTAGGTTCGAGGCAGCCGGGTATCTCCTCATAGTCGTCCGGCCCAGCCTGACTCATGACATGACGAAAGCACTCGACGTTGTGTTCGATGCCATTATTCCTCAGCAGACTCTTATTCGGCAAGCACCACTCCTCTCTGCCGAAGTCGCTACCCTGCAGCGCTTTGAGTACGCGGTAGCTGACTCGCTGCTTGTCCGGCTGGAGTACAACGTGGATCCACAGCCGTATCTCTGTTTTCCGCTCTGGATCAACGGTCGAAATTTCGACCATTTGCAGCGCACGCAGGAAACAAGGATTAGCATCGAGCAGCTTGCGCGCTCTTTGACGAAGAGCATCTCGCATTCCAGGGTCAACCCATGCGTCGAACGCCCGCTGCTTATCATCAGCGGGCATGTACCGTGGCCCTGGGCCAGGAATCACGTTCATGACTGGGCTGTGATCGACCGCGCGCTTGGAACTTGCGGGCGCGGGAGCGGGCGGATGACTTGGCATCCCCCCCGAGCGGGCGCTGCTCCACATCTCTTGGTCCGCCTTGGCAGCGATGTGAGCTGCCATGTTATCTGCCGCAATGTCCGGAGCGAGCACGCCGTAATCGATGCCGGCGTCGTGTGCGCCAGGGGCGGTGACCGGCGGCGGCGGCTGCATCTCGCGTCGGCGCAGGGACGGCTGTGAATCGTGATGCCATTCGCTAGCAGCAGCACCCTCTGCTGACGTTTGGGCAGCTTTGAGCGACCTAGGAGGGGGCGACGGATATTCGCCCGTTGGCACAACGATTAGAAGATCATCTGTGGAGATCTCCTCGAGGGCGTCCATCTCGACGCGGCCCGCCTTGGAGTCCATAAGAAGAATGATGTCGTGGCCGTCACTGCTCTCGATACCCAACTTTTCAGCGCACCGTGCCTTGAAGGCTGCAAACGATGCATCCGCACCCAGCATCACGACCTTTGATTGAGCACCATCCGCAGCCAGCCGCACAAAGCACCGAGCCGCCATGGCAAAAGTGGGCCGAAAACTTGGCCCCCCCCCCGAGCGGGCGCTGCTCCACATCTCTTGGTCCGCCTTGGCAGCGATGTGAGTTGCCATGTTATCTGCCGCAATGTCCGGAGCGAGCACGCCGTAATCGATGCTCTGAGCCGTCTGCACTTGCACTTGCAGCGCGCGAGCGATTTGCTGCCCGACGAAGGGGTGTGGCGCTGCGTATTTCAGTGAGTCCGCTTTCGTAAGAAACTGCGATGCACGTGTTCACAGCTTGGACACTTACACTGAGCCTTCGCTTCTCGCAGCTAATACTGATGCTGGAGAGCTACGATGGTGTAAACATGAGGAGGGGCTCATGATCCTAATCCAACCCATGGATGGATCACCTCCTCAGTTGCGGACTTACGTCCAGAAGTTGTCCCCCCCTTGCCGCCGCGGGTTACAGCCAGGGCGTGAGCCGTGCCTGGAGACGACCTCAGTCGTCACACCCCCGCAGCAATTATCGCCAGGTACCTGATCGGCCTTCAGTGTCGCGTACCTGGAGCGATCTGTGGGAGAGAAGGGGGGGATGCTGGAGGGGGGGTTAGTCGCGGCGCATACGCGCGCTGTTGTGCGACCACGGCGCGATCTCGCACATAGCGCCGCGCCCATTTCTCTGTCTTCGACGTTTGCACTCCGTAGTGCTCGGCGGTGCGCAGAGCCCGCGGCGGCATGGCGGCGCTCGGTAGCATGCGCCGCAGCAACATGTTGCTCGGTGGCATGGCGGTGCTCGGTGGCATACAGCGGTGCTCGGTGGCATACAGCGGTGCTCGGCGGCGCTCAGCGCCCGCGGCGGCGCGGCGGTGCTCGCGTGACCCAGCAGCGATTTGCGGCGCTCGGTGGCATTCAGCGGCGCTCGGCGGCGGCCAGCGCCTGCGGCAGCGCGGCGGTGCTCGGCAGCACGTGGCACAGTCGCCCTTGGCAACGCTGGTTTCGGTACGTGGTGGCGCTCGGAGGCTGGCGCTCGGCGGCGTGCCGTTTCATTCGGCGGAACTCCGTAGCCCGCGGCGGCACTCGGAAGGAAGCACCGTGGCACCCAGTGTCGTTCAGCGGCATTCGATGCCCGCAGTTGCCTTCGGGGGAACTTCCGGTGGCGCACGGCTGCGCGCAGTGGTTCTGACTGTACCCAGCGGTACTGAGTGTACTCATCGTCGCCCGGGACCGCATTGTGGCGCTATGCGGGGTGCTAGGCAGCTAGCGGCCGTGGCGCGCGGGCGTCAGCGCCGCGGCGTTCGGCGGGGCAGCTGGTCTTGCTCGGCGTCGTACGGTGGCACACATGGTGTCACATTGTTATCTTGTAGCACTCCGGCTGCGTTCGCCGACATGCGGTGGCACGCGATGGTACTCGGCGGCATGCAGGTCACCCAGTGAGACTCGGTGGCGTTTTGGCGCTGGTTCCATTCGGTGGCGGTGCGCGGTGGCACTTGGCTGCCCACGGTGCACTCAATGGCACTCAGTGGGTCAGGGTGGCTCGCCATGCACGCGGCGGCACGCGCACTCGGTGTTCAGTGGCGCGTTGGCACTCGGCGGTACTCGGCCGTTCTCGGTGTTGCGCGCGGGTGGGCGCGCGCGCGCGCGGTGACATGCATCGTGACACTCGTTGGCGCGCAGTGGTGCTTATGTCGGTCGGCGGCATCTGGCGCTCGGCGGCACTCGGTAGCACTCAACGGTGCGCGCGCGCGCGCGCGGTGGCACGAATCGTGGCACTCGGCGACGCTTTGCAGCGCACGGTGGAGCTCGGCGGCCGCGGTGGAACGCGGTGGCATGCGGCAGGTGGCATCGCGCAGTGACACCGCTCGGCGGCGCTCGGCGGCGCTTTGCAGCGCACGGGTGGCGCTCAGCGGCGCTCGGCGGCGCTTTGCAGCGCACGGTGGCGCTCAGCGGCACGCGGTGGAACGCGGTGGCGGGCGGCAGGCGGCATCGCGCAGTGACACCGCACGGTGGCGCTCGGTGGCGCGGAAATGTGTGCACCTTGTGGCACTCAGTGACATCCGGTGGCGCTCGGCGGCCGGCGTTGGCTTGCGTGGCCGTTTCGGCGCATCTCAAAATCGGCTGGCTGGCTCTTGCAGCGCTCCAGCGCAGATCAGCGTTAGATCAGTGTTGGCTGGCATGGCTCGCAGCGCAGCACACAGCGGCGCCCGGTGGTGCACGGTAGCTCTAGAGAACTGGGCGCCACTCAATGCAAAGGTTGAAAGTTTCATGTCGCTCGGAGGCCTCGGTGCCACTCGGTGCCACTCGGTGCCACTCGGTTGTAGGTGGCGCTCGGCGGTACGCGGTGGAACGCGTTGGCACGCGTTGGCACGCAGTGACGCCGCTCAGTGGCACTAGGTGGCGCGCAGTGTGTGCCCTTGGTGGCGATCGGTGGCACCCGGTGGCACTCGGTACGAGATTCCATGGCGCGCAGCGAAGCTCGGCAGCCTCCGGTTGCACTCGCGGTGCCGCGCAGTGGCGGTCGGTGACGTGCAGCTTGTGGTGGCACGCAGTAGCGCTTCGTATGCATCGTGCCACTCGTTGGCGCGCGCGCGGTGCTAATGTCGGTCGGCGGCATCTGGCACTCGGCGGCACTCGGTAGCACTCGACGGCGCGCGGTGGCACGAATTGTGGCGCTCGGCGGCGCTTTGCAGCGCACGGTGGCGATCAGCGGCACACGGTGGAACGCGGTGGCAGGCGGCAGGCGGCATCGCGCGGTGACACCGCTCGGTGGCGCTCGGTGGCGCGCAGATGTGTGCACCTTGTGGCACTCAGTGGCATCCGGTGGCGCTCGGCGGCGTTGGCTCGCGCGGCCGTTTCGGCGCATCTCAAAAATCGGCTGGCTAGGCTCCTGCAGCGCTCCAGCGCGGATCAGCGTTAGATCAGTATTGGCTGGCATGGCTCGCAGCGCAGCACACAGCGGTGGTGCTCGGTGGTGCTCGGTAGCTCTGGAGAACTGGGCGCCACTCATGCAAAAGTTGACACTTGGTGTGGCTCGGAGGCCTCGGTGCCACTCGGTGCCACGCACTGTAGAGCGCGTTGGACGCGGCGGTGTGTGCACTCGGTGGCCTCGGCCACGAAACTCCATGATGCGCGGCGGCGCTCGGCAGCATCCGGCGGCACGCGCGGTGTAGCGCAGTGGCACTCGGTGACGTGCAACTCCGTGGTAGCACACAATGGCACTGTGCGGTACTCAGTAGCGCGCGTTGGCCCATGGCCGTAGCACATGGTGGCACACATGTACTCGATGCTCGGGCTCGGTTGACGTGCACGGCGACGGCACGAGCCGTATCGTGCACTCGTCGCCGGCACAACACGCCCAGCAGCCTCCATCGCGCCGTCAGTTCGCACACCAACTTGCGCTGCTTTCCTGAGGCTGATCGCGAGCTGGCTGTCAATGGTAGCCCATGACCAAAGGAGTTGTCGGGATCCATGGGCTCGGATCGCAGACGAATGTCTGGCGGAATATGACCCCTTTTCAAGTCCGACGTGTCGTCGAAGAGGGCCTTGCGCGCCATGGACGTCGTTGCGCGCCCTGCGTTTCACAGCATGCCGCGAATCTGCTGAACGCCTTGCTTCGCACCTACATCGGTGTGGGGTGCGCCGACCTGTCGGGTCGGTGCCTTTTTGGAGTGGTGCGTATTCACACGGGAATCTCGCGGGAGATCGAGTGAACACGAATGGCGGTCGCGCGGATCAGCGGGCTCGGTTCGCAGGGCGGCTCGGCGTAGCAGCAGGCTCGGCTCTCAGCGCGGCTCAGTATATCGGCTGGCTCGGCTTTCGGCGCGGCGCAGGATAGCGGCCGGCTCAGCTTCCGGCGCAGCTCAGCGTAGCGGCTGGCTCGGCTCTCGGCACGGCTCAGTACAGCGGCTGGCTCGGCTTTCGGCTCGGCTCAGCGTAGCATCTGGCTCGGCTCTCAGCGCGGCTCAGTATAACGGCTGCTGGGCTCTCGGTGACGCTCAGCACAGCGGCGGGCTCGGTTCTCCGCACGGCTCGGCAAGGCGGCTGGCTCGGCTTTTGGCGCGGCTCAGCATAGCAGCAGGCACGGCTCTCAGCGAGGCGCAGCGTAGCGGCGGGCTCTGCTCTCGGCGAGGATCAGCATAGCAGCTGGCCCGGTTTTGGCTCGGTTCAGCGTAGCATCTGGCTCGGCTATCGGCACGGCTCAGCATAGCGGCTGGCTCGGTCTCGGCACGGCTCAGCATAGCGGCTGATTGGCTCTCAGCGCGGCTCAGCAAAGCAGCTGGCCCGGTTAGCATAACAGCTGGCGTGGCGCTCAGCACGGCTCAGCATAAAGGCTGGCTCGGGTCGCAGCGCGGCTCGGCATTACAGCGGGCTCGGTTTCCCGTGTAGCTCAGCGTATCCGGCGGCGCGGCTCTCGGCACGGCGCACCATATCAACTGGCGCTGCTCTCGGCACGGCCCAGCTTGACCGCTGGCGCGCTCTACGGTGGCACGTGTTATGGCGGTGCACTCTGCGGCGGTACGCTTCGCGGCGGGACGCTCAACGGTGGGACGCTAGACGGCGGCACTTGATACGGCGTTGCGGCAGCCCGCTACATGGCAGCACGCCCTACAGCGGCGCGCGCTGTGGCGGTGCGCTCTGCTGCTGTACGCGGTACGGTGGCCCGCTCTATGGCAGCACGCCTTACAGCGGCGCGCGCCGTGGCGGTGCGCTTTGCGGCTGTACGCGTGGCGGCGGTACGCTCGACGGCAGGACGCTCGACGGCGGCACGTGATACGGCTGTCCGCGTTGCTGCGGCCCGATCTCTGGCAGCACGCCCTACAGCGGCGTGCGCTGTGGCGGTGCGCTATGCGGCGGCACTCTTCGTGTTACACGCTCTTCAACGGCGCGCTCTACGGCGGTCCGCGTAGCGGCAGGACGCTTTATTGGAGAAGGCCAGGATTGGGGCTGGGGCTGGTGAGCCCGAGCCGAGCGCTCATCCGAGTCACCGAGAGATGAGTCTCGTGAACGTGTGGTATGAGGGATGGATGGTGGGTGCGCGTCCGCCTTTGGGAGGGTGCATCATTGCATCACCCCCTATCTCCTTCAGGAGCGTAGCGTCCAGTAGGGCGCGTACAGGCTCGACATCCGGAGCGCTGACGCGCGGGATGCGATTTCGCGCGGCTGGCGGCCTTGGCCGTCGCGCGCGGCTCTGTTTTGCACAGGAGCATTGCTCGTGCTCCCAAAAGAATCAAGGAACGTTTCGTCAGTTTCATTTCGTTTCCGAGTTCACTGAAACCGCGTCGCGAGCCTTTGGCTCGCACTTCCATTTCAGTGAGTCCGCTTTCGTAAGAAACTGCGATGCACGTGTTCACAGCTTGGACACTTACACTGAGCCTTCGCTTCTCGCAGCTAATACTGATGCTGGAGAGCTACGATGGTGTAAACATGAGGAGGGGCTCATGATCCTAATCCAACCCATGGATGGATCACCTCCTCAGTTGCCCCATCGAGAAGAGAAAACACCATCGTAGTAGCTGGGCGCGCCCTAGGGGGGCAGCGGTGCCCGGGAAGGGTACATAAGGGCGTGGCCAGCGCGGGGTCCTAGAACCGTGCGCACCTCGGCACTCCGTGGTACTCTGCGGTGCGCAGCGCCCGCGGCGGCGTGGCAACACTCGGAAGCGTGCTGCTCAGCGGCGCTCGGCGGCGCTCGGCGCGCTCGGTGGTATGCAGTGGCGCTCGGCGGCGCACAGCGCCCGCGGCGACGTGGCGGCGCTCGGTAGCATATGGCTCAGCAGCGCTCGGCTGCGCTCGGTGGCATACAGCAGTTCTCGGCGGCACTCAGCGGTGCTCGGCGGCGCTCGGTGCCCGCAGCAGCACGGCGGTGCTCGGCAGCATAGTTGCCCTGGACAGTGCTGGATTCGGTGCGCGGTCAGGCGCTCAGACACCGGCGCTCGACGGCGTGCCGTTGCACTCGGCGGAACTCCGTATCTTGTGGTGAGGACGTCGCCGGTGGCTCGCCACGCGGCTGCTTCGCCGCAGGCTCTTCAGTGCCGGTCTTGGGCGTCGCCCGGTTGCCGGTCCTCATTTCCTTCGCGGATTGTTGGGTCCGCTCCCATGCACGGTTCTTGGGTCCGCTCCCTGCGCGGTCCTCGGGTCCG